>Ga0247831_1002574_pt1 | contig 28952 bp, 22 predicted proteins | sample LaCruzMarch2015__9_FD_192406 | JGI IMG/M metagenome (GOLD analysis project Ga0247831, IMG submission 192406) | Freshwater microbial communities from meromictic Lake La Cruz, Castile-La Mancha, Spain - LaCruzMarch2015_1m | ecosystem: Environmental > Aquatic > Freshwater > Lake | place: Spain...
TTTAGTTTGGAATTTCAAGAAGTACTTTGGCAAGAGTCGTGGGCCGGGCTCACCAGACCGTATGCAAGAAGAGGCGATCTTGGGGACTCGCAAGTTCCAGCCAGGGCAGAGAAAAGTGCGCAAGTGTTTTGTCTGATTGTATTGTTCAGTTATTTCATTTTGTTTGTTGCGAGATCTTCTTCAGTCGAGACGGAAGCCCCTCCGTCAAAGCCAATTTTTACCTTCGGCTTTTCTTTTACCAGAGGATTGCCCCTTCAATTCAGACACGGCCATTTCTTGGCCCTTCAAACCTCACCAGCAATTTTAGATGTTATCGCTTTTTGCGAATGGATGCGGATTTTTGAGGGCATTCCAATAACTCCCGGAACCTACTTCGCCTCGGGGCTGATGACATAGACGACAAAAGTCAATGTAGCAGGCTCTGGCTAGGGCTTGCAGGCTCATTCCATTCCATCTGCCGATTCCATGTACCGTTCACTCGCTAGTAATACCAGCAAACGCTCGGTTGCGGACGGCACGGCGGAGCGTGCCCGCTACTTTTGTCGGCTACCTCGCTGATCACTACCAAAAAAAGTGCCATCCACCGGTCAGCCCACCTATAAAAAGTGCCACCCACCGGTAAGACCGTCGGTGGCAAGAATTCTGGGTTAGGCGGCCAGACCTTTCGAAGTTACAATTCGCAGCCTCAATTTAGGCAACGATTCGAAACCGAGAGGCAATAAGAATGGAGCAACCAGAAACAAGCGAAATCCAACTTGAAGTTTCGCGAATTCTGGGACTCGAGGTTCAGAACGAGTGTCTTCCCGGAATTAAGGTTAGTCTACAACTACTACAGACTCATGCAATAATCTTGAGGCGTTATACGTCTGACCTCAGTGAAGAATGCAAGAATGAACTCCAGCAATGCTTGGGGGCGCGATAGTCTTGTCGGCGTTAGATCAACCGATTGCAAGTATTGCTGCTCAAGTGCGAACTGGCCAACTTTCTTCGGTAAGATTGGTTTCCGAGGCGCTGAATCGTATTCGTGTTCATAACGGATCACTCAATTGCTTCACTCGGATTCTGGAATCTGAAGCATTATCGGATGCTGCCAGGGTCGATAGGCAGATTGCTAGCGGGATTAATCCTGGTGTACTTTCAGGAGTGCCGTTTGCCTGCAAAGACCTATTCGATGTGAAGGGGCTATCAACGACTGCGGGAGCCAAAAATCGAATTACTTCGGCACCTGCAACGAGCGACGCCGAAGTTGTGCGGAGACTGAAAAATGAGGGAGCCATTCTGGTGGGAACTCTGAACATGGACGAGTACGCATACGGCTTCGCAACGATGAATGCTCATTTTGGTGCGACGCGAAATCCTCATGATACGCGACGGCTTGCTGGAGGTTCCTCGGGTGGTTCAGCTTCCGCGGTTTCGGCGGGTTTAGTCCCTTTTTCAATCGGTTCAGATACCAACGGATCGGTTCGAGTGCCTGCGGGCTTGTGCGGAATCTTTGGAATTCGTCCCGCAGAAAATGCCATTCCAATGCAAGGTGTTTTTCCATTCGTGAAAAGTCTTGATACCGTGGGGCCTTTCGCACGTTCGATCGAGGACTTGCTGATCGTTTATGGCGTATTAGCTAACCCATCTAACGAGCGAGCCTCCAGTTCCGTATCTGGGACAACTTCCGATGAAGCGTCCATTCGAGATGCAGGATCGCCTAGTCGTATTGCAAGACTGGGTGGCTGGTTCGAGCAAAATGTTACGAACGAGGTTCTTGAGGCGGTTCAATCGCTTATGACATATTTAGGCTGTGATGCTGTGGTCAATTTGCCTGAGGCAGAAGCGGCAAGGTCCGCATCTTATGTGATCACGGCTGCTCAAGGAGGAGCCTTGCACCTCGATATGCTACAGAAGGACGCCATGAGCTACGATCCAGCTGTTCGTGACCGCTTGATTGCCGGAACGATGGTCCCCTTTGGTTTGTACAACCAGGCTGTTCAATTCCGCGAGTACTTTCGAAAGCAAGTCGAGAAACAATTCGAGTCCTTCGACTTGCTGATCGCTCCATGCACCCCATGCGTCGCGCCCTTGGTCGATGCCCCTAACGTTTGGATCGATGGGAAGAGCGTACCAGCAAGAGCGAATCTCGGTATCTTGACACAGCCGCTCAGCATCGTTGGCATGCCAATCTTGTCCGTTCCCTGGATGCGTCCGCTATCTAGCGACCTTACCACAGAAAAAGGGCTTCCTATCGGAATCCAGGTTGCAACCTGGCCAGGACGCGAAAATCTATTATTTGCCTTTGCTAAACGCTTGGAAAGCGGCGGCTTGATCGGTTCTCGCTACCCTATCCAACACATCTCTTAAAACAAGAATACAAATCATGCAGTGCGAGAGTTATCAGGGTGATTGGCTTCATGCCCCGTCGGACGTTCTTGTAATAGGCTTGCGAGATGACTGGCAAACGTCAGCAGAAATCCAACGTGCAAACGAAGCTTCCGGGGGCATAATTGCCAGGTTGATCGAAAGCGAAGAAGTTTCCATCAAGCCCCTGAAGGTCACTCAGATTCTTCAGCCCCAAGGCATCCCGACCAAGCTCCTAGTGATGGTTGGGCTGGGCTCGCGAGATTCGTCACCGACAAGCATCTTCTATCGAGGCGCCGCTGCAGCCCTGAAATCGATTTCGGTGAAGCATCGGTCGCTGGTTCGGATGGTTGGATTTCAAGGGTCCGGAATTCAAAACCGAGCATCGATTGCTGGGGCCATGGCTGGCTGCGTCGGGCAAGATCTTTTCAAAAATGAGAAATCACAATTCCAGCCTGATGTGATTCAATGGATTGGGATCGACTCCGAGACAGTTGCCATGGGCAGTCAAATCGGCCAAGCCATCAACCTTACTCGAAGGTTAGTCAATCTCCCACCCAACTATATGTATCCAGAAACTATGGTGTCGGAGACGATCGCTGGACTGCAAGATATCGGAGTCGAAGTGGAGGTGTGGGACCAAGCTCGACTGGAGAAAGAACAATGCGGTGCCCTATTAGGGGTCGCCCGCGGTTCGAGCAAGGAACCTCGTCTCGTCATCATGAAGTATTTCGGCTCCGATAAAAGCAGCCCCCCGATAGCAATGGTTGGTAAGGGTGTCACTTTTGATAGCGGTGGATATTCGATCAAGCCAACGGACGGCATGTTGACCATGAAATGCGATATGGCTGGGGCAGCGACTGTGGTTGGTATCATGACCGCGACTGCAAAACTTCGAGTCAAAAAGAACTTGGTTGGAGTTCTGGGATTAGTCGAGAATATGATTTCGGGTGACGCAATGAAACTGGGCGATGTTCTTACTGCACGCAACGGCAAGACGATCGAGATCCATAACACCGACGCAGAAGGGCGGTTGGTTTTAGCGGACTGTCTGGACGTCGCCCTGCAAACCAATCCCGCCCGTATCGTCGACTTCGCGACACTCACCGGTGCTTGTGTGGTTGGACTTGGCAACGAGATCTCTGGCCTGATGAGCAACAACGATGCATGGCAGTCGGAAATCAAACAATGCGCCGACGAATGCGGCGAATACACTTGGCCTCTTCCGATGCACAGCTTTTTCTCGGAACTGATTGCCGGTAAAGTTGCTGACATCAAGAACGTTGGGGAAGGACGCTATGGCGGAGCGATCACTGCCGCCAAATTCTTGGAAGAATTTGTTCAGCAGTGCCCTTGGACCCATATTGATATAGCAGGACCGGCTTTTCTTGATTCGGCGAAACCGTGGTGCGATGCTGGCGCTACGGGGACGTTGGTCAGAACTTTCGTTGAGCTGTTCTTGCGAGACTAAATGGTCTCAAGGGATCGCAATTTCAACCAGCCGAGGACCAACGTCGTTTTGCACTTTGGTTCGATTGGCCTCGATCGCTCGTTCTTCCATGGCGCGATCGACTAGCTGATACCTCACGTTGCGCTGACGCGCCTCAAATCCATATTCTTCGATGGCAGCGCGTATTTGGTCCAAGGTTAAAAAGTGCACTGTTCCTGCCTCTGCCACAACATTTTCTTCAAGCATTAGCGAACCCATGTCGTTCGCTCCGTAGCCTAAGGCCAATTGGCCAATCTTCAGCCCTTGGGTCACCCAACTGCTTTGGATATTGGGCACGTTATCTAAGTAAAGTCTCGCAACTGCCTGAGTCTTCAAATACTCGAAAGAACCGGTTGGCGGGATATGAGCTAGCTGCGTATTCTCCGGTTGGAAGGTCCAGCAAATGAATGCAGTGAAGCCATTAGTTTCGTCTTGCAATTGCCGCACACGTTCTAGATGTTCCACTCGTTCGGCCAGCGTCTCAACGTGCCCAAACATCATAGTGACCGTGCTGACGCCACCCAATTCATGCCAAACTCGCATTACGTTCAGCCAGTCATCGGTCATGACCTTGCCACGCGTGATCTCGGCTCGAACTCGATCCACCAGGATCTCGGCCCCTCCACCGGGAATGCTGCCCAAGCCGGCATCCTTCAATCGTTGCAGGACAGTTCGTATCGGCAGCTTATTCACTTTGGTGAAGTGGTGGAGTTCAGGAGGGCTAAAGCCGTGCACATTGACTTGTGGAAACCTTCGTTTGATATCCTGTAAGAGTTCTTCGTACCATTCCAGGGTGAAGTTGGGATGTAGACCGCCCTGCATCAGAATCTGGTCCCCGCCAAGTTCGACCGTTTCCTGAATTTTTTGAAGCAGCTCTTCACGAGGTAGAACGTAGCCTTCACCGCTCTTGGGAGTACGGTAGAACGCGCAGAAGTCGCAGACCGCGGTGCATATATTGGTGTAGTTGATGTTTCGGTCGATGTTGTACGTCCGGTAATTCTCCGGATGCATCCGTCGCGATACTTGATCGGCGGCTTTGCCAATCTGCGCGAGATCGTTGCTTTCGAGCAATCGTAATGCGGACTCAGAAGTCAGACGCTCTCCGTCGACGACACGGTTCAAAATCGACGCTATAGAAGCTTTCGGGGAAATCATGATCTTGTGTTTTCGTGAGACATACCAATGGCTGAAATCAAATCAAATGAAGGCGTTCGCAACGCGTTCGAAACTCTGCCAGCCCCAGCAGTTCGTCAGGGCCCAAACGAAAGTGAATGTAGTTGGTAAGGTAATCCAAGCATTGTTGTTGGGACAGACCATACTTTTGACTCGCTTCCTGTGTGATCTCGTCGAGATGCATTATTCCATCTTCTCGACTTCCTTCAAAGGCTTTGCTCAACGTAGCGTTTGCGAATCGTTCCGAACGCGCGACCCACATGGCAAACACGAATGGCAAACCTGTTTGCTCCAACCAAACTTGCCCAAGATCCCATTCGCTATGGAAGTCGCTTCTCAGTGATTCTGGGTGCATAGCTCGATCGCCGATCACCAAGACAGCATCCGCTTTTGCTTCACGAGGATCATCGGAAAGCTCAAGCGGAATAGCATCCGGAACAAACCCAAACTGCCCGTGGAAAAGCACTTTCGTCAAAGCGGCGCTGGTTCGAGAACCAATATCCATCGCAATGGTTCGGACTTTGAAAGGCTCGCATCGGAAAAACAAACGGACCGACCAAACGGGCCCCCGGCAAGCAATCGCTGCGTCAGAGACAATTCGGTACTCCGCGTTCTTAAAGTACTCTACGACAGGAATCAGTCCTATGTCGATTTGACCATCTGCCAGTTGAGACGCCAATCGGCTGGGCAGATCTACGCTCAGTTCGGCAGCCCCCTCCAATCGTTGTTGCAAGCCAAAAATGAGGGGCTTGGTGTTCAAGTAAGAAACCGCACCAATCTTGGTTGTCGAAGTTTCTGTGCGGTAACTCGCTGGAGTCAAAATTTCCGTTCCGGACGATGCGGCAGGCCGTATTTGTGTTTGCATGTTGAATTTCGCACTAACGATAACATAAATCCATCTTTTGAAAACCGTAAGTCGTGCAGCCTGTTAACTCGCCAGTGTTTAATCTCAAAATCATGGTGAGCCTTACGGGCAGTCTCTAAGCCGCCCAAAAAGTCTAGCAACACGATGGAAGAAGATGGCATAACCGTCCACAACCGGCTCCACCGGAGAACCGGACCTAGATTCACGTAACTTGCAAGATGGGCTACTATCAGAGACTAGCGCGATCTAATTGGGCTTTTTCTTCATGAACGAAAGCTCAGGAATCTCCATGTGTTCCTTCCATTGTGCGACCGGAATATCCCAAGGTGGGGATCTCAGCGGTTCCTTCAGGGGCATCACAAAGGTTCGTTCGAAGATCTCCTTCCTCGATAGCGATGCCAAATCGAGATTGGGATCGATCATCAACTGTGGTTTTCGTCCATTGAGCGATGCTGCAACGAAAGCATAGACCTCGGGCCGAACTCCGTTCTCCTTCTCCCATTGGTCAGCGAGAAACTTTGCGAGCGAAACGATGTTGATAGGATCGCGTCCAAACTTCTCAGCCTGCTCTTCGTCTAAGTACTTGATGTGATTTGCGTTCGAAACTTCGCCCGTCTTCGGGTTTCGAATTGCATATCCAAGTCCTACTTCTTTGGTTCGAAGCATCATGCGCCACGAAAACAAATGCCCACGCTCTGTCCAGCTAGTCTCTTCCGCAAACAGGCGACTTCGAAGAGGCCAAATCACTTGGAAGCCGACGTAAAACAACAACAGGCCAGCCAAGGCTTTTTCTCGCAATGACAACCGAAAACTTGACTCAAGATCGGCGATCTTGAGTGTGGCTTCAGAATTCCCGCTCGCAAGTACCCTTCGAACCCAATTTGGATCAAAAAACAAAGTGGTTGCAGCAATCATGAACCAGGGGAAAATATGGATTTGAAAGAGCAACGCATTGCTCAAATGAAAGCCTACACAGCCCAAAAATGCTAGTAGCCTTGTCTTCTTCCAGATCAATAGAGGAACAATACTTAAGTCAAATAGCAGACCACCATAAGAAAACAGTATTCCCGCGTTCTCGGACTCGAACCAAGAGCCTACGATTGGCCATGAACTTTTGGTGGCCAGGTAGATGCCCATGGGCTGTCCTAGCAACCAATCCGGAGTCAGCTTCGCAATCCCACCGTAAGTGTAGGTGATTCCAATATGGAATTGCAAAAGACACAAAACCCACCTAGAAACCGTTGGCTGTTCATGTACGTTTGCTCGCCAAACATCCATCGATACCAACCGGTTCAAGGGCAAGAATGGCAAACACCAAGACACTAGGCAGATCAGGTAGTAATGGTTCTGATAGTTGGTCCTTTCCAATAGAAAAATATAAGTCATCGCAACTGCGAACAAGAAGGCTGATAAGCGATAAAAGAAACCGGCAGCAATTGCGAGCCCGAAAACTCCGATCATTACGAAGGGAGCGTACATCCAATTTCCTGGAAGCGGCTTCACCCATTCGAATCCCCAGTAAGAAAAGTGAAACAAGGGACTCAGGTAAAGCCTTGTCACTCGGCCTGTGGAAAGGTAATTCCAAGCCCAACCCGCAAGGACAATCCCAAAGCAAATACGGAAGAACACAACGCTTGATGCATCCACCGGCTGAAGCAACCATCGCTGCAATCGAACCCAAGCCGCTTCGTTCATCGACCGATCTACCATATCGAAATTCCAAAGATCCTACAATAAAACAACCGTAGTGAAGCTGTTAAGCTCCACTACGGCATTGGGTCGAAATTCCTGTTTAAAACAAGCCGTATCAAATCACACAGCAGCTTCGGATCGACTTCTATGTTCCGTCTTCTTCGATTCCCTGTTTAATTCTATCTTCTTTTTCCTTCTTGAGCTTCGCATCGGAGGCCTTCTCCAAAACGACCTCGAAGCGATTGAGTTCTCCCTTTTTCACCTCGACCTGCATTACGTCCTTCTCCGAGTCAAGCGAACAATTGCACTTCGCATCCCCTCTCCCAACGCGAACTCGGTGCCGTCCGATGACAGCTCCATCGTTTTGACCGGGGAGGTAGGTGGATATTTGGAACTTGCCCTCGGCGTCGGTAAACGAAAACCCTTGTTTGCCAACAATTGCGGAACCATCCGCACTTTCCGATTGCAACGGTTCAAAGTAAACCGCTGCGCCCTGGACTGGCTTTCCTTCGCAAAGAACAACGCCTTCGACCTTTGCTGTCGGGAAGTCTCCGGACGAACACCCCAGAACCCCCAAAAAACTAACGAGAATAAAGACCATCTTCCAATTGTTCATTTCCATTGCGCCTTTTTTTGGGATCCAAATCCAAAAGAGGCAGATAAGCAACCAAGCTTATCTGCCCAGAGAACTACGAATCAATCCTATTGCTGGTAATCACCGATAGGCTGACCATCTCGTTTGTCATGCAAGTTACAATAAGTCGCAATTGCAACGTTCTGGCTGATGAAGGTAACAGACCCATCGCAAAAGACGAATTGAGCGCCGCCGGTATGGTAACTGAAGGCATTGTCATCGTTGATAGCGAATGCCATCGTATTTGGATTGACTTGTGCATTGATCGGGCTTTCGGTACGGCCGTTGATTCGAACCGTTTCGTCCTGCCCATCGCCAAACATACCGATCCAAGTCGGCCAATCTCGGAAACTGGTAGGAGCAGTGGTTCGTCGTGCCGACGCTGATACGTTTGTCGTTACATAAGAAGATTCTGCGACCATAATGGTGTTGCTCAAACCGTCAGTCACGTCTGCCCAGCGTGTTGGTTGTCCTTCCCAGATTTTATGGAGAACACCAAAGTCTCCGTTGCAACTTCCACCGGCCCCTTTGTAATCAGTAGTCGCATGACCAATAGCCATTGCAGTCAGAGAAGGAATCGATCCGCCACCTATCAATTGGCTTCCTGGTACGGTCCAAGTCGCCGGAACGTGGCTTGGCAATGCAGACGATGGACATCGGTAGGTTGTCACCACTCGATCACCACCTGGGAAAACAGATCCTACAGGAACTGCAGGGTAAACCGTGCTTCGGATTGATTGATTTCCCAGAACGCCATAGTGCCCATTGGGATTAACCAGGTCGTACAAGGCTTGCTGCTCAATATAAGGCAGAATGGAAACCAAGAAGCCAAAGCCGTCATCATCTTCGCCGCTTGGTTCGCCCTTCAATCGATTCGCTCCGTACGCAGCGGGAGGAATCTTCTTGAAAGCACTTTCGTAGTTGTGCATTGCCAACCCGATTTGCTTCAAGTTATTGCTGCACTGCATTCTTCGAGCGGCTTCGCGAGCGGCTTGAACCGCGGGTAGCAGCAAACCGACCAAGATGCCAATGATGGCAATAACAACTAAAAGCTCGACAAGCGTAAAGCCCAATCTTTTCTTTTGAAACGACTCCATCTTTCTGTCCCTCGCATCCATAAAAAGTATTATTCCGAAAACCAAAGCCGCAAACCGGAATGCTTCATCGCTCCTGTGAAACGCAAACCGGCCGACCCTGTACATAGGTCGAAAGACTAAACCGGCCTCATGAAGAAAAGATGAAGAAAAATTAAAGATCAGAAGAATGCTTGCATCCTTCTAGCCTAGCTTCTTCGCGACGGACGCTTCTTAAAAGTCGCAAGGACATCCGCCACTTTGCCACCTTCTGTCAACGCCATATGAACTCGGTCATCCCCCTGCAGTGTATGCAATGTCATATGGTAGGCTTGATCCACTTTGGCAAGATATGGTCTAACGTCGGGTGTCTTTGGAACTCGGAGCTTTCCCCATGAACCGTCTCCCAAGTAGACTACACCGTTCTTGTCGTTCAAGCCACCTGTGAGCGGGTGGGTTCGCTTGAATGTGTGGTCATGATGTTCCAAAACCACATCCACTTTGTACTTTTCAAAAAGTGGCGACCAATGTACGCGCTGATCCTCGCCAGTCCCCTTTTTGCCTTCGCTGGGATTAGGATCACGATAAGACGGATAGGCAGGAACGTGATTGGCTACGATTAAATGTGGCACTTCTTGCCTGTCAGCAAGTTGCTTGGAAAGCCAGTCCGTTTGTTCACCTGCTACCGGAGCAATATGATCGGTGTCCAGGAGAACAAGGCTCATGTAGTCACCAAAATCCAAGGTCGAGAAGGTGCGTTCCGGATACATGCAGTCAAAGAGACTAAGGTACTGAGGGGAATCTTCACGCTTCGCGTGATATCCATCAACCACCTCGTGATTTCCGATGCACGTGATCATCGGAATCATGCGACGATCCGAGTCGTACATCGTAGCACTGTAGTTTCTCAAGTACTGAGTGAACGTCTCGGGCGATTTTCCGTTGTCGTAGGCCAGATCGCCAGCCATCAATACAAAATATGGGTTTTGCTTTGCCGCCAAGAGGTTGGTTGCCATTGCATGTTCGTCGATGCCAGAATCCCCACCGGTCACAAAACGAAATTCGTCGATGGCCTTGGCCGGCATCGTACGAAAACGATAACTCGGAAACGACTTACCGATCCGAAATTGATATTCCGTACCAGGCGTGAGCCCTTCGAGCTGACACCGGAAAACCTTTAAGTCCGTGTTCAAGTATGGCTTGGTTATGGTCTTGGCGGACTTGGCATCTTGCCCATCCAACAGCGAAAACTGAATCGACATGTCGCTCATGGTTTCGCCACCGATCCACTGAATCGTCATAGTGGTGGTCGGATCCTTGGACCAAGTCAGAAACAGAGTATCAGGGGAAAATTGATCGGAATCAGGGTTCGACGCGTCCGTACCCTTCGCAAAAATGGGTAGATTCAAACCTGTTCCAAGAGTGGCAAGCCCCATCGTCCCGCCCAAAAACAATCTTCGATCTAGTCTCATCTCAAGCTCGCATTTCTATGAACGACCTGATTCCCGGCAACCTTCCGCAAGAGAGCTGTCGGATCTTGTAACAGTATTGGAATCGTAGGGCAGTAGCCCTACTCTTTCGTTAAGGGAAAGTTACCAAACGATGAAGATTCAAAGAAATACAATCATGGCCGGAGATGATTCGCCAGGAAAGTACTCAGTCTCATCGCCATAACCCGAGCTATTTTTGAGCGACCAGCACTGGTCGATTGCCAGCCCTGCTCGATTGGGTTTGGGACAAGATCTCGTCTGCGATTTTAGATAGCGGTAGGATCTTGTGTGCCAAACCAGCATTGGCAACAGCACCAGGCATCCCCCAAACCACGGAGGTAGCCTCATCTTGAACAAGTACTCGTCCGCCCGCTTGGCGAATAGCCTCGCATCCACGTTGACCATCATGCCCCATGCCCGTCATCACCACCGACAAGACATTGGCCCCAAAGAGTTCCGCTGCAGAACGAAATAAAACGTCTACTGCGGGGCGGCATGAATTTTCGGGCTGCTCTTGATTGAGAACAACCTTCAATTGAGTTCCCAAGCGTCGAAGGGCCATGTGGTAGTTGCCCGGCGCGATCCACACACCGCCAGCCGTCAGGGATTCGCCGTCGATCGCTTCACGGACATGCAGACTGCATAGCTGTTCCATACGATCCGCTAGGTGCTTGGTAAAGACCGGCGGCATGTGCTGTACAATCAAGATCGGAACCGGAAAGCTCTCAGGGATCTTCGGCAGAACTTCCGTCAGAGCATTGGGGCCGCCGGTGGATACCCCAATCACCACGATCTCAACTCGACTTGGCTTTGACGATGCCAAAAGCTTGGTCGGAGTTGGACGATTGTTAGGCAGCATTCCTGGCTTCCCCGTTGCTCGGGAAGCCGAAGTGTTCCCCGTCCAATTGCAAAACTGCTTGATCTTGGGGACGAGTTCGTTCATCACCGTCTCGATGGCTGCCGTCACGCTTCCAACGTTAGAAGGTTTCGTTGCATAATCCGAAGCACCCTTGGTAAGCGCCTCCATCGTTGCCTCGGCGCCCCGCTGAGTCAACGTGCTAAACATAATGACGGGAAGCTTGGGATACAGTTTGCGAATCTCGACCAACGTCGTCAAACCATCCATCTCGGGCATTTCCATGTCCAAGGTGATGATATCCGGTGCCAACTGTGGAATTTTCGCAAGTGCGATTTTGCCATTAGCTGCCACACCTGCAATCTCAATCGCAGCATCGGATGCGAGCGCGTTGGTGAGCAATCGACGAACAACCGTTGAATCATCGACAATAAGAACTCGAATTTTACGCATCCTGAGCACCTAACTCCAGTTTCAAGCAAATACAGATATTGAGCGACTTTGAGAAATGTAGTTACGCGACAGGTCGATAGCAGACGGCAGATCCAATCTGCTCTCGTTCAAAGCCTACATTGAGATTCATGGTTGTTTCCGAACCACCAAGAAAAAGGTAACTGTCTTTATGCATCACGGCACGAACCTTATTCAAGATTTCAGTTTTGGATTCGGGAGAGAAGTAGATCAGTACATTTCGTAGAAAAACGATATCCATTTTTGGAAGCAAAGCAGGAAAAGGTTCCACCAAGTTAAGCTCACGAAATTCAATCATGTTTCGAATGCCTTGATCGATCGTCCATTTACTACCATCCTTAGTGAAGTATTTCAAAAGGAAGTTCATTGGCAGACCGCGGTTGATCTCGGTTTGATTGAAGCATCCCAATCGAGCTTTGTCTAAGATGCGATTGGATAGATCGCTACTGACCAATCGGACTTTCCAGTTCTTGAGCATCGGAAAATGCTCTGCCAAAATCATCGCGATGGTATACGGTTCCTGCCCGCTTGAGCAGGCATTGGACCAGATCGTGATCGCCTTCTCTTTGGACCGACGCTGGATCAGACCGGGTAGGATTTTGTCTCGAAGTGCATTGAAGGGATGGATATCTCGAAAGAAACTGGTCTCATTCGTCGTCATCGCTTCTACTACTCGTTGGTTTAAACCTTGCGAGCCGGGCTTTTGCAGTTCTGTAACCAAATCGGAAATGTTTAGAAGCCCCAATTCTCGAACCATTGGAGTTAACCTTGACTCGACAAGGTATGCTTTTTCGCCTTCTAGGATGATGGCGGACTTGCGTCGAACCAAGCTGCTAATATACGAGAAAGACTGAGGGTCTAAAGCGGAAGTAAGGGTCGCCATGATTGTATTTCATTCCCTGAGGGTTGGGTTCGAATGTTTTTTCACCAAGCCCCTTGGATGAAAAAGAGAAGGTGCCGATAACTACGCGGTTCTTAGGTTAAGACGCCAACCATTTGAAGCTTTTCGATGATCATGATAGGGGCGAACGGCTTCATGATGTATTCCGATACTCCCGCGTCCATTGTCAAAGCCAGTTGCGAAATTTCCAGTTCGGTCGTAACCATAATGATCGGAAGATTGTTGTATTGTGGCTTGGAACGAACTGACTTCACGAACTCGAGTCCATTCATAACGGGCATATTCCAGTCCACAAAGATAACATCCGGGGGGCTCGATTCGGTCAGTCGTTGCCATCCCTGATGACCGTCAACAGCAGTCGTCACCTGGTACCCTAATCCATTAAGGATAGATGTAATCATTAGAAGGATCGCTGGGTCGTCATCAATAACTAGAGCTTGCATGAGACAGATTTCTTTCGTAGGTATGTTTCTATAGGGTTGCGAACGCTAGCCAAGTCAGGAGTGCTCGTACCATTTCAATGAGTACGCGTACGATGGAAGGCCGAACTGCTCGAAATCAAAACTTGGGGCTGCGTTGCAATTTCGTCTGCGGCTAGCACTTGCAGTTCAGCTTGGATCGCGTTGGAGAATCCAATTCGGTTGTCTAGAACTTGAATTCTAGGACAAGCTGTTGGAGCTCCGCTGCCATCCTTGCTATCTCAATAGCGGCTTGCTGAGTGTTGTTCGCTCCCTCTGTGGTGCTTTGAGCGGCAGTTGCCACTGCGGTAATGTTCTCCGAGATCTCATTCGAACCTTTGGATGCTTCGGAAACATTCCGCCCCATCTCGTTGGCGGTAGCCGTTTGTTCTTCGACGGCACAGGCAATCGAAGTGGAGATTTCATTGATTTGATTGATCACGTCGCCAATTTGGCGAATCGCTTCCACTGCCCCTCGGGTATCGTTCTGGATGGTTTCAATTTTCTGGCTGATGTCCTCAGTGGCTTTGGCCGTTTCCTTGGCTAGTTCTTTCACTTCGTTTGCAACAACCGCAAAGCCCTTTCCTGCCTCGCCAGCCCGGGCGGCTTCGATGGTTGCATTGAGAGCTAGCAGGTTCGTTTGTTCTGCAATGGAAGTGATTACTTTAACGACCTTTCCAATTTCGCAACTGCTTTCGCCTAGCTTGGCAATGGTGCCGTTGGTCTTGTTTGCAACGTTGACTGCTTGTTGCGAGACCTTGGCGGACTCCGATGCACTCTTTGCGATCTCTTTGATGGCTGCGTTTAGTTCGTCGACACCGCATGCGACTGTTTGAACATTCTTGCTAACCTCTTCGGATGCAGCTGAAACCACATTGGCTTGAACAGATGTTTCCTCCGCGGTAGCGCTCATGGTGGTACTGACCGACGACAATTCTTCGGACGCCCCAGCTAACGCTGTAGCGTTATCCGAGACTGTGGACAAGAGGCTCTTTAAGGCTTCGCGTGTGTTGGCCTGAGCGGTAACATCCGTTGCGTACTTGACCACTTTGAAAGGCTTCCCATTCAAATCAAGAATGGGGTTGTATGATGCTTGAATCCAAACTTCCTTTCCACTTTTGCTAATGCGTTTGTATTCGCCCGTCTGGTACTCGCCCCGGCTAAGTTTCGCCCAAAACTCTCGATATTCGGAAGAGCTTCGGAACGATTCTTCAATAAACATACTGTGGGGTCGACCTTTGACTTCCTCCATCGAATAGCCCATCGTTTTAAGGAAGTTCTCGTTGGCTGTTTGAATGGTACCGTCCAAATCAAACTCGATAGTCGCTTGCGATTTACTGATGGCGGCCAATTGCCCTTCGAAATCCGCTCCGCGAAGTTTGTCGGCAGTTACGTCGGTTGCGATCTCGACAAACTTAAAGACTCTGCCCATTTCATCTTTGACGGGGGCGTAGACTGCCTGGATCCAGATCTCTTTGCCTTCTTTGTTGATTCGTTTGAAAACGCCAGAATGGCAGTTGCCAGCGTTGAGTCCATCCCAAAACTGAGTGTATGCATTGGAGTTGGAGAAGCTATTGTCCACAAACGTGCGATGGTGCTTTCCAACGATTTCTTCATGCCTATACCCAAGTGTTTTGAGGAAATTCGCATTCGCCTTGAGCACATTTCCTCGGATATCGTATTCGACGTATGCGAAGCTAAGATCAATCGCAGCAAGGATCCCGATGGCGTTTTGGCGCTCGATCTCGGCCGCTGTAATATCGTAGCGAACACCGATGTATTTCATCGGTTTTCCGTTTTTTCCCATCACGGGCGCAATCACTGCATCAACATAGTATGGAGTGCCATCCTTGGCTCGGTTCTTAATGATCCCACGGAACGGCTTGCCCCGGCCGATCGTGGACCACATTTCTTTAAAGACTTCCTTCGGCATATCGGGGTGTCGGGTGGTATTGTGGGGATGCCCAATCAATTCTTCTCGACTGTACTTTGAAATCTCGATGAACTTCTCATTGATGTTGAGAATGTCCCCTTTCAAATCCGATTCTGAAACAATGCTCGTCATGTTCATGATATCCACGCGAACATTGAGCTCGTTCATTTGTGAAGCGAGGGTGTCTTTTTCTTCGAGCAACAATGCCTTCTCGGCTGTTAGCAGTGCCATTTCTGCTTGCAGGGCATCCACCTGTGCTTTGTATTGCGCCAGACTTGATTCGCTGGATTTTTTGGCGGGAGCCTTGGTTTTTGTGGTGGTTTTGGCAGCTGACTTGGTGGTTCGGGTAACTGTTGTCATGATTTCTCTCTGGTTTTGAATTTTGTTGATTTGACTTGAATTGATTTGATTGGAATGGAACTAGATTGGCTGGAAATGGTTACAGTTCAGCAAAGTACGAATGGTGACTGGCACCATGGTTGTCGATTCAGTCGAAGTTGGAAGTCACATCGATCACCCTTTCGGTATCCAGGACAAGAAGCAAACGGTCCTTCAGCTTGTAAGCACCTTGAATGAGCTGTCGTGTTGATCCACGAAGGGTTTCGGGCGGGGCCTCGAAGTTCTCTTGGTCGCTCTCCTGGACATCTCCAATTTGGTCCACCAGTAGACTGACAGCACCATCATCGCTTCTGACAACAACGTTCATGGGGAGTTGCCCTTCCGGTCGGTCTGGCATCCCTAATCGCTTTCGCAATTCGATGGCGGTTACGATTTGCCCTCGTAAATTGATAAGCCCACAAACCGTTTCGGGGGCTAGTGGAATATCCGTCATTTGCTGGTATCGAATGACCTCTTGGACCTTTTGTACATCGATCCCAAACATCTGATCGTCGAGATAGAACGTGCACAGTTGACTTGCTTTTGACATTGTTATTGTTCCTAGGCGATCACGGAGTGTGGAATGGTTTCGGGGGAGTCGATCATTCGGATAACTGCAGGAAGATCGACAAGATCTGTCACTCGATCGTGGATCACCACCGAGCCTAACAGGCCCACGCGAGCCGAAGGATGATTGATTTGCAACGGCGTTTCGACGATATCGATGATCTTATCGATCACGAGACCGAAGCTGCGTTGTCGTTCGTTATAGACCACCACATTGAGTAAGTTGTCGGTGGTGATATCGTTAGACTCAAGCCCGAGAAAGGTTGCCAATCGAATCAAGGGCAGTATCTTTCCGCGATATTGAACGACTTCTTGATGGTCCGCTAACTCGACTGCATCTTTGGAGATTTTTTCTAAACGAGCAACCTGCGAGATGGGCAAAGCTAATCGACGACTGGAACCAGTACCAAGAATGATCAGTGTTTGCGGTTCTCCTTGACTGTCCTTCGCTCGCCCATTGTGATCCACTAATGAACTGTCTCGCAACTTAGAAATAACCTGGGACGCATAAGCAAGGCCAAGCACATCCAAAATCAAAGCGACTTTTCCATCACCCATGATGGTTGTCCCGGAATACACGGTGACTCCCTTGAGCTGTTTGCTGAGGGGTTTTACGACGATCTCTTCCGTGTCGTTGATGCGATCCACGACCAAGCCAAACTGACGATCATCAGCACGAAGAATAACTATGTTGATGACGTCCTGCGGAGTTTCGTTTGCAACGTTGATTTTCAGAACATTGCGAAGATAGACCAGAGGCAGCAAACGTCCTCGTAAACGATAAACAGGTGCCCCTTGTATCCACTCGATGCTTTTCGTTGTTTGTTCCCCCTCGAGACGAACAAGCTCCAGCAAGTTTACTTGCGGAATAGCAAATCGATTCCCCGCGCTGGACACGATCAGTGCTGGGATGATCGCCAGCGTCAATGGGATTTTGATTTTGACCGTAGTGCCCTGTCCGGGACGTGTTTGAAGATCGACGGAACCTCCAATCTTTTCGATATTGGTTTTGACAACATCCATTCCAACTCCCCGGCCGGATACGTTGGAAACCTTCTCGGCCGTAGAGAATCCTGGTAAGAAGATCAGTTGAGCGATCTCTTGCTCTTGCATTCGAGAAACTTGTTCTGACTTACAAGACCTTTCTCGACGGCTTTGCATTTGATGCGGTCAAGATTGAGCCCAGATCCATCATCCGAGATATCGATAATGACTTGGCCTCCTTCATGAAAGGCTCGCAACGTTAAGCAACCTTCCGCTTGCTTGCCGTTCGAAACGCGAACTTCAGGCTTTTCAATTCCATGATCGACGGTGTTTCGAACAAGGTGGGTCAAAGGGTCTTTGATGGCCTCAATGATGGTTTTGTCGAGTTCTGTGGCTTTGCCTTCCATTTCGATTCGAACTTCCTTGCCGCAAATGGCTGCCAAGTCGCGAACCAAACGCGGAAACTTGCTCCATACGTTTCCAATGGGCTGCATCCGGGTTTTCATCACACCTTCTTGCAGTTCCGTGGTTATCAAGTTCAACCGTTGAGTCGTTCGAAGTAGATCCGTACTGCCCAAATGGCCCGTGAATTGCAATATTTGATTTCGAGCGAGTACCAGTTCTCCAACTCGGGTCATAAGTGTGTCAAGAAGTGACACATCGACACGGATCGTGCTATCCACAGCAGATACAATTGATGCATCTTGAATGGAGCAGTTGGTTATTTCCGAAACATTGTTGGATGCAACGGACTCACTGATTATTGCCGGTTTGCGTTGTGGAGAATCCTCGGTGACCGATGCTGATTCAGGGATCGTATACAGATTGTCTTGGGAGCTTAGTAATCCTTCCAAGGCAACAAGATGTTCCGTCACGTCTTGCTCGTTGGAGCTTTCGAGACAATCCAGCAATCCTTTGAGACGGTCCGTTGCTTTCAGAAGGGTGTTGATGACCAGACTGGTAGGCCGCATTTCGTTATTGCGCAGGCGATTCAGTACTTCCTCGCCACGATGTGCCAGGCTTTCCAATACTTCGAATCCCAAGAATCCAGCAGCTCCTTTGATGGAATGAACTGCGCGGAAGACCTGATTTACTAAGGCGGTATCGACTCCATCTTGCTGAGATTCAAGCGTTAACAGCTGGCTCTCCACATCGGAAAGATGCTCCTGCGACTCAACAATAAAATCCTTGATTAGCTCGTCGTCTTCGATTGTCATTCAACTCGCCTTGCATTTGGTAGATCAGTGAGCGGTTCGGTGCGAACGAATCAGGGAAGTACCCCCAAACCGCCAAGTTTGCCCAAACTATATGCATCGCATAACCGAATCACACAAGTGATTTCAAATTCAAAAGAATCGGCAGAAGGGTTTGAATGGTTTCGACCGAGATGAAACGAGGGCCATGATCGTTTTGAAGACTCCTGCTCAATTCAAAATTGAGCAAACTGCTCAAATCTGGTCTTCGACTCGTTGTGTTAGATATGACGATGTTCCGACTTGTGTACAGGTTTTCCTTAAGTCGATTGTTGTAGAACGTAGAGAAACCCTGTGTTTGCTGATTGGAGATCGACCGAATATCCAGGTAAGTTTCGCATGCGGAATTCCCACCACTCATAGCGTGATGGCTGCTACCCTGCCTGTGTTTGCTAGAAATAGGATATCGAGTTACATCACTGGTCGAGTCTCTAGGCGAGGTAGACGATGAATCAAATGGTTTCAGTAAAAGAAGCTGCACAATATCTTGGGGTAAGCTCATCTACCTTTAAGAGGGTTTGTGATAAGTACGCGTTTCCGCTGCACAGGACGGCAGGCGGCCATCGAAGAATCAGCCGTGCAGATTTAGACCAAGCATACAGCCTTCTCTGGAATGGTTCCCGTAAGAAGTGCGTTTCAATGGCCCCCTCGGATGCGGATGGAACGCAAGAGATGGTCAACCAACTACTTGACCGAAACAGTGAAGGAATCATCTCGACGATTTTCGAGCAGATGGAATCGCCGGACCAGTTATCGTATGTCCTTGAAAACACTCTGATACCCGCATTATGGAGTATTGGTGAATTGTGGCGTGCTCGTCAGCTAGAGGTCTACCAAGAACACATTTGCAGCAGCACGGTTTGCACCGTCCTAGACCAGCTGTTGTGTCGACTACCAAAAGTCGAAGCGGAGTCGAGCCTTGCTATTGGAGGGTCTTTTGAAGGAAACTTGGATTCGATTGCGTCCAAATTTGTATGCTTAGTGCTGAAGTCAATTGGAATGAGGTCTATTGATTTAGGATGCAATCTACCGGTAGCGTCCATTGTCAAAGCTACTTCGGATCTACAACCTACTTTCGTTTGGATTTGCCACACCCATGTTGAGAATCCGAATAGCATTCTTGAGAATCATCGAAAGTTAAGGCAATCGCTTGCCAGTTCTGTCAAGGTGGTGATCGGAGGAGGCGGATTATCCCCAGCGCTACGAAGGTCGCTCTTCGAATGCGTGTATTTTGAATCGATGACCTTGTTGGTAGACGCAATCAAGGCCGATGCGTTTGGCACAAATTGCTACCGTTTGCATAAATCGACCGTTTGAAAATAGGTTGCAGAAAGATCGCCCCAGCCACATCCGACGAAGCTTCTGATCGGAGCACTAACCGCTTCGGCAATTTTGCGGATGGCTTAGCTAAGGTCACGAGCTTGAAAGCAATGCCGACCCCATCGTGACCCCAGGGGCAGGCAACGTGCTATGACCTCTCAAATAAATGTCGATGGTTCTGGCTGCGCCACGACCTTCGTTGATCGCCCAGACCACCAAGGATTGGCCGCGTCGGCAGTCGCCGGCGGCGAAAACACCTGGAATATTTGTTTCAAACTTGCCGTGATCCGCTTTGTAGTTGCTGCGAGTATCCGTCTCAATCCCTAGAATTTCCGAGACATAGTGTTCGGGTCCAAGGAAGCCCATCGCCAGCAAAACTAGATCTGCACCGATGATCTCCTCGCTGCCCGGAATTTCTTCCATGGTCATACGGCCATCTTTCTTTACCCATTGAACGCGGATGGTCTTGATGCCCGTAACGTTTCCATGGCCGTCGTCTATAAATTCTTTGCTAAGAATGCAATACTCGCGTGGATCATGACCAAATTTCTGTTCAGCTTCTTCATGTCCATAATCGACGCGGAAAATTCTAGGCCATTGTGGCCATGGATTGTCAGAGGCCCGGTCTTGCGGTGGCTTATCTAACAATTCAAAGTTAACTAGCTGTGTGCAACCATGTCGAAGGCTTGTGCCAATACAGTCACAGCCAGTGTCGCCACCACCGATCACCACCACGCGTTTGCCCTTCGCAGAAATAAACTTATTGTCTGCGTGTTGGCTATCGAGCAGACTCGATGTATTGGCCGTAAGGAACTCCATGGCAAAGTGGACTCCCTTCAGGGCGCGACCAGGAATTGGTAAATCTCTGGGTTTTGTTGCTCCAGTCGACAAAAGCACAGCATGGTTCTCTGCCATGAGTTGTTTGGGGTCCACGTTACGACCAACGTCCGCTCCGGTAACAAACTTCACTCCTTCTGCTGCCATCAAATCAAGTCTTCGTTGCACCACCCCTTTATCGAGTTTCATATTGGGGATGCCGTAGGTCAATAAGCCACCAATCCGATCTGACCTTTCATAGACCGTAACCGAGTGACCTACTTTGTTCAATTGATCTGCAGCGGCAAGGCCCGCTGGTCCACCGCCGATGATTGCAACGCTTTTACCGGAACGTTCCTTGGGTGGATTCGCAGTTACCCAACCTTCGTGAAAGGCCTTATCGATAATGGAGACTTCGATGTTCTTGATCGTCACCGGTGGATTGGTGATACCCAGCACACAGGCTCCTTCGCACGGTGCTGGACAGACTCGCCCAGTGAACTCGGGGAAGTTATTTGTTTTGTGGAGCCGGTCAACCGCTTCACGCCACCGCCCTTGGTACACCAAGTCGTTCCACTCGGGGATCAAGTTATCGATTGGGCAACCGGTCGCCGATTGGCAAAACGGAACACCGCAATCCATGCATCGAGCACCTTGCGTTCTCAGCAGATCTTCTTTGGGATCGGTGTAGATTTCGTTGTAATCGTTGAGGCGTACAATTGGCAATCTCCACTCAATCTTCTTGCGTTCAAATTCCTTGAACCCGGTTGGCTTTCCCATAATCGTATTCGGTACCGTGTAAGTGATTAAAATTCAACAGATGGCTAACGTGCTATTAGACCAACTGCAATGCTTTTTCTTTCTTCATTTCTTGCAAGACCCGCTTGTAGTCTGTTGGCATGACCTTGACGAACCTGGCGATGCTCGCTTCCCAATCGCTCAAAAGGCTTTGAGCTACCGATGAGTTTGTGAGTTCAGCATGCTTGGAAATCAGAGCCTGTAGTTCGGCGATGTCATCGGCCTCCTCGACACTTTCAAGTTCGACGGTTCCAAGATTGCAAAGTATCCGGAAGTCGTCTTTATCGGCTAAAACGTAGGCAACGCCGCCGCTCATGCCAGCAGCAAAATTTCTTCCGGTTGAGCCTAGAATCACAACGCGGCCGCCGGTCATGTATTCACAGCCATGATCGCCGACCCCTTCCACGACTGCGGAACAGCCTGAGTTGCGAACAGCAAATCGCTCTGCGGCTCTTCCTCGGAAGAACGCCTCGCCGGTTGTCGCGCCGTAGAGGCAAACGTTTCCGACAAGGATGTTTTCTTCGGGCTTAAACGTTGCTCGCCGATCGGGATAGACAATAATTCGTCCCCCTGAAAGGCCTTTACCAACGTAGTCGTTTGCGTCTCCTTCCAATTCAAGCGTCACACCATGAGCCAAGAATGCACCCAGGCTTTGTCCCGCAGCCCCGGTGAACTTGATGTGAATGGTATCGGTCGGCAATCCCGCTTGTCCATAACGCTTTGCGATCTCGTGGCTCAGGATTGTGCCTACGGTTCGATTGGTGTTGATGATATCCACGTCGAAGCGGATAGGTTTGCCTGTCTCCAGCGTTTCTTTGCAGCGCGGGACCAGCGTGGTCATGTCCAATGACTTTTCAAGTTCGTGGTCTTGCTTGTCGATGCATCGAACCGGCGCGTCTGGGCGAGATTTTTTGGCGGGTTTAAGAATTGGGGTTAAATCCAATCCGTCTGCTTTCCAGTGCTTTACTGCTTGGTCGACCTTCAAGCAGTCGGTGCGACCGATCATATCGTCTATTTTGCGGAAGCCCAATTTGGCCATAATTTCTCGGGCGTCCTCGGCAACCATGAATAGATAGTTGACTACATGCTCAGGTTTTCCAGCAAACTTCGCTCGAAGCTCGGGGTCTTGCGTAGCAATTCCAACGGGGCAAGTATTTAAATGGCATTTCCGCATCATGATGCAGCCCAAGGTGATTAAGGGAGCAGTCGCGAACCCAAACTCTTCAGCGCCCAAAAGAGCTGCCATCACCACATCGCGCCCCGTTTTTAAACCACCGTCGGTTTGCAAGGTGACTCGAGATCGCAAATCGTTAAGAACTAGTGTTTGATGCGCCTCGGCAATACCCAGCTCCCATGGTAAGCCAGCGTGCTTAATGCTAGTGAGTGGCGATGCACCCGTTCCGCCAGTATCACCGCTGATCAAAATGTGATCGGCGTGGGCTTTAGCCACCCCGGAAGCAACGACGCCCACCCCAACTTCGCTGACCAGTTTGACGCTGACACGAGCGCTGGGGTTGCTGTTTTTCAAATCGTGAATCAACTGCGCCAGGTCTTCAATCGAATAAATGTCATGGTGCGGCGGCGGGCTGATGAGTCCTACTCCAGGTGTACTGTAGCGAATGCGAGCGATGTATTTGTCTACCTTCTTACCGGGTAGTTCGCCCCCTTCGCCAGGTTTTGCACCTTGAGATATTTTGATTTGAAGTTCGTCCGCGTTCGCCAAGTATTCGATGGTAACGCCGAAACGTCCCGAGGCGACTTGCTTGATTGCAGACCGCTTGCTGTCTCCATTGGGCATCGGCTTGAATCGAACTGGATCTTCGCCACCTTCACCCGTGTTGCTTTTTCCACCTAAGCGGTTCATGGCAATCGCAACAGTTTCATGTGCTTCTGCGCTGATCGATCCCAAACTCATCGCACCGGTGCAAAATCGCTTGACGATGTTCGCAGCAGGTTCGACATCGTCGATCGACAAGGCAGGACCGGCAACGCCTTCCTGCAAGTCCATCAAGCCGCGTAATGCATAGCGCATCTTGGCGTCTTTATTGATATGGTCTGCAAAACGCCGGTACGCATTTTTGTCCCCCGCGCGAGCTGCGACTTGAATGTCCGCAATCGCAGAGGGATCCCAACCGTGGCGTTCCCCTTCGGCTCGCCAATGAAACTCCCCTACGTTCGCAAGCATGCTGGACGCATCGGCGGAGTCCGTGGGAAAGCCGAGCGAATGCCTACGAAACATTTCTTCGGCCAAGATATCGAAGCTGCATCCTTGGATCCGGCTGTTTGTACCCGCAAAGCATCGCGAGATCACTTCGTCCTGGAGCCCCAAGGCTTCAAAAATCTGAGCCCCTTTGTAGCTTGCAAGGGTACTGATACCCATTTTCGCCATGACTTTCATCATGCCTTTCGCAACAGCTTTACGGTATCCTAAGACAATCTTGGCGTCATCCATTCCCTCCAGCAATCCATCGCGGCTCGCTTGCCATAGTGATTCGAAAGCCAAGTATGGATTGATCGCATCTGCTCCATATCCAATCAATAAGCAATGGTGATGGACTTCGCGAGCCTCACCGGTTTCCAATACTAATCCGATCTGAGTTCGTTTGGCAGCGCGCACCAAATGATGATGGACGGCTCCGCACGCGAGCAAACTGCTCACGGCAACCCTATCTTGATTGACTTCGCGGTCGCTCAGGACGATCATGGTGAACTTGTCGTCAATGGCTTGTTCGGCTTCTTGACAGATACGGTCCAACGTGGATTGCAAACCGGATTTCCCCTTGGATCGCTCGAAAGTGATATCGATCGTCTTTGTTTTCCAATTTCGGGCTGTCATGTGCTTGATCGCAGCTAGCTCTTCATTGGTAAGAATAGGGTGAGGTATCATCAAGCGATGGCAATGAGCGGGAGTCGCATTCAGTAGGTTCTGTTCCGGTCCTACATAGCACTCGAGCGACATAATCACATCTTCGCGAATCGAATCGATCGCTGGGTTGGTGACCTGCGCGAACAATTGCTTGAAGTAGTCATAAACCAATCGAGGCTGGTCGCTGAGGCAGGCTAATGCAGAGTCGTTCCCCATCGAACCGATTGGATCCACTTGGGTCGTGATCATTGGCAGCAGCATGAACTGCATCGTCTCCAGCGTATAACCGAAGGCTTGCATGCGGGCCAAAAGTGTTTCTGGATAAAACCCGTGCGACTCATTTTCGGTCGACAATTGGTCGAGGGTGATTCGCTCTGCTTTTAGCCAATCTTGGTATGGACGAAGCTCTGCAAACTTTTGCTTGATTTCTTCATCTGGAATTAATCGCCCCTCTTCAAAGTCGATCAAGAACATACGACCAGGCTGTAGACGTCCTTTCGATTTGACGATCGCGGGGTCCACGGGAAGAACTCCGACCTCGCTAGCCATGATCACACGATCGTCTGTCGTCAAATAGTAGCGACTGGGCCGCAACCCGTTTCGGTCTAAGGTCGCACCGATGTAATGCCCATCGGTAAACACGATCGAAGCTGGCCCGTCCCACGGTTCCATCATGCAGCTAAAGAATTCGTAGAAGGCACGCTTTCCGGATGACATGGTCTCGTGCTTTTGCCACGCTTCGGGCACCATCATCATGACGGCTTCCTGAAGAGTCCGTCCATTGAGAAGCAGAAACTCTAGTACGTTGTCAAATGTACCGGAGTCGCTGCATAGCGGTTCGACAATAGGAAAGAGCTTTTTCAGTTCATCGCCATAAAGTTCGCTCTGAGCCATGCCCTCGCGTGCCTTCATCCAATTGATGTTGCCTCGCAAGGTATTGATTTCGCCGTTGTGGCTCATGAATCGTAAGGGTTGCGCACGATCCCAGCTTGGGAATGTGTTGGTCGAAAATCGCGAATGGACCATGGCCAAATGGGTTTGGAAATTCGGATCTTGCAAATCGGAATAATAGGTGACCACTTGTGCAGGACGCAGCATACCCTTGTAGATCAATGTCCTGGTCGATAGGGAGCAAACGTAAAACAAGATAGCTTGCTTGAGATTCTTGTCGCCTCGAAGCTGGTGGCTCGCTTGCTTCCGAATCAGGTACAGCTTTCGCTCGAATGCCTGGGAATCCAAACCTTCTTTGGCAACGATAAATATCTGCTCAATGACTGGTTCTGCGGATCGAGCTGCTGGCCCGATATCAGCTTCCTCGGGAGCCTGCGGAACAGAACGCCAACCCAGTAATGTTTGGCCCTCGGATTGGACCAACCGGTTCAGAGTCTTTTTGCAGTGTTCTCGCTCCGACGCGTCCCTAGGCAGGAATACATTACCAACCGAGTAAAGTCCTGCTTTGGGTAGGTTGATGCCGAACTCCGACAAGGCGATCCCACGCATGAATTGGTCTGGCATGCCAACCAAAATACCAGCACCATCGCCTGTATTGGGTTCGCATCCACATCCTCCTCGATGGTCCATGTTCACCAAGATGGTTGCGGCATCCAGAACGATCTGATGGCTTGCTTTGCCTTTTATATTGGCAACGAATCCAACACCGCAAGAATCCTTTTCGAGAGATGGATCGTAAAGACCTTGCTTTTCTGGAAAGCCAATGGGTGAGTTCATAATTCGAAAATCCTGTCTATCTCTAAATCCGATTGAGACTACTAATTTTGGGGTCTTTTGCGTCGCGGTTTATCCTGGACGCCTGAGAGAAATGCGTTGCCGAATGCCGATGTCTGGCCGATCATCCACCAGCCATGCTTGGCTGCTTTGCAGGTTCCTGATTAGGAGGAAAGGATTCCACGCTCGAAGCCGGAACCGTTTTGGCGGGAACGTTCTGTTCTGCAGAATGTGGGTTCTCCTTTTCCCAATCGCGATTCTTCATCATCAATTCGAAAAAGCTTCGGGCAGCCCGGCTCATGGAAACGTCTCGGCGCTGAATAATGCCAAGCGGACGCGTGAGTTCCAATCCTTCGCATTCGATCACCTTGAGCGAACCTGCCGTCAATTCGTTCTGAACCGTTAATGCTGGCAGGAAGGCAACACCGCTATTGACGATTGCTGCGTGCTTCACCGAGTCAAGATTGTCAAGTTCGACTACCACTCGCATCGTGACGCCAACGTTGCGAAGCTCCTTGTCGATTTCTTGCCGAATTCGAAGATTGCTCATAAAGGCTACCAAGCCCACTTGATTCAAAGCGTCTGGTTTGATTTTTCCTAAGCTAGCTAGGCGATGCCTTGGCGAAGCAACCAAGATCATCGACTCGTGTCGCCAAAGCGTGGTCAAGAGACTGGGATGGTTCTGTTCCGGGTAACTTACCATTCCAAAATCCACCGATCCTTGTTCTACCATCCGATAGACCTCGTGAGGGTGTGCGAGCTGAGCGGCAAAAGTCGCAGCGGGATTTTGCGTCTGGAACTTCTCTTGCAAAATGGGAATGTAGCTTAAACCCATCGAGTAAATCGAACCAACAATCACATGGCCTGTCAGTTCGTCACCGGTGGGATCGCTGCCGAGCCGAACCTCGTCCACCAAAGCGTCAAACTGACGCAATACCCCCGAAAGTCCATCGTAGAACTTCTGCCCTTCGGCTGTCAAAACAAAAGGACGCTTCGAGCGATCAATCAATTGAACGGATAAGAAATCCTCGAGATGCTGGACGCTCTGGCTAGCTGCACTCTGAGTCATCCCGTGATCGCTCGCCGCAAGCGAAAAACTACGACGACGCACAACGTCGTAAAACACCTTCAAGGATCGAATGTGGACAGCGCCATGAGAGCTCGCTGCCCTTTTATTATTTTTATTGATTTTGAAACTCCTGTATTAAATTTGCCGATTCGGAGCATATCGCGAGTCGCTAATGGAGTCAAGAAGTGTGAAGAAAACTTTGCGATGAAGAGCGAAATGATGGATGCCTTTGCGTATTTTGCCTTCAAGGGCTAATTGCGCAGGCGGGATGTACCCACCTTTTTGGTGTTGGGGCAGATATACTGGGGGGGTTGCGAGGAAAATCGCATTACCCTTCGAGCAAGTGTTGGGGCTGCAAGCTATGCAAATTCTCTGTGCTGACGACAGCTACGTAAGTCTTTTGGGATTGCGGCATGCCTTGCATTCGCAAGGGTATTCTCCTGCGTACGAAGCCCATTCGCCAAGCGAATTGCTTGCGGAGTTGTCAAAAAACCATTACGAGCTGATCATCTCCGAGTATCGATTCGGGGAGGTGGAGTTACTGGATTTCGTAGACAGAATTCGAAGTGTGGCACCTGAAGTCAAGATTTTGGTCTATACATTTCATCAAAACCCAACTTATGTGGCTCGTGCTGCTTCGTACCACCTTTTTGACTTTATTACTAAAAGCTCCAGTCTCCAAAAATTGTTGAGCTCCGTGGCGTGCGCTTCGATGGGTACGGTTCCATCCGATTCCATTTTGGCCAAGGCAAGCCAATTCCTGCTCCAGTCGCACCCGCCCGTAAATCAGTTGTCTGGACTGACGAAACGGGAAGTTCAAGTCCTGATCCATCTTTCGCTGGGTTTAAGCAATCGCGAAATCAGCCAGGCTCTATCGATCAGTCTTGAGACCGTGAAAGAACACGTCCAGAACATCCTGCGAAAGCAAAAAGCAAAAGATCGCACCGAAGTCGCTGTCTGGGCGTTACGAAACGGCATTCCGGTATTCAAAAATACAATATAACCAGGTTCTGATAGCAGGTTCTCGCGGAACCGCAGGCAGTGCAGGCAATAGACGCGTGGCCTATTCACTTTAAAAACGCATGTCACGGTTTGCGTCCGCGGTTCGATTCGATCTTTAGGAACAAGAGACTTAGTCATCAAGGGCTGGGTATTGGTAATGACGGAGGATTCCCCGGATAAAGACTTGCGATTCGCTCCTTATTGGATTTGTGTTACGATTCCTACATGTGAGGATGTCCATCGGGGCAAGCGGATTGTTGATTGAGTGCATTTTGGCTTTGGCTGCATTTCACAGTGAGCCGAAGGCTTACTCGTTCACCGTTCGCCGAAGGCATCACTGTCGCCAAGTCATCGTGGCGGCAGTTGTTACACCTTGGCATTAGATCGAAAATCAAGTAGTGGATTCGAGCATGAAATCAATCATGACTATCAACACAAGCAAGGTAATTCGGGTTCGTAAATGAGTGGATTGATCGATACGGTATACGTTGTCAGGGTCGATGATTGCGAAATCAATCTGAAGAACCGCTATTTTGCTGCCGTCCTCGCCTTTGTTTTTCCTGGAGCCGGGCATTTCTATCAAGGGAGACGGAATAAGGCCTTTTTGTTTTCAGTATGCATCGTTGGCCTTTTTTTACTCGGGCTTTTTGTCGGCCATGGCCGAGTTGTTTATGCGGCGTGGAGTCCTGACGAGTACCGAATCCAATTTCCCGCGCAACTTTGCATTGGCTTACCTGCCATGCCTGCTGCCGTACAAGGTTGGATCCATCGCAAGGACGTTTATCCGGACGAA
>Ga0247831_1002576_pt1 | contig 28943 bp, 21 predicted proteins | sample LaCruzMarch2015__9_FD_192406 | JGI IMG/M metagenome (GOLD analysis project Ga0247831, IMG submission 192406) | Freshwater microbial communities from meromictic Lake La Cruz, Castile-La Mancha, Spain - LaCruzMarch2015_1m | ecosystem: Environmental > Aquatic > Freshwater > Lake | place: Spain...
GACCTTCGAAGAGGCGATCCACACCCACGCCTACCAGTACTGCATCGAATCGCTGGGCATGGATGAAGGCGCGATCTTCAACATGTACCACGAGATTCCATCGGTCGCGAAGAAAGCCAGCTGGGGCCTCAAGTACACCCGCTCGATCTCCGACCCAACCTTCAACACCGGCACCGTTGAGACCGACAAAGAACTGCTGCGCAACCTGATCGCCTACTACTGCGTACTGGAAGGCATCTTCTTTTATTGCGGCTTCACCCAGATCCTCTCCATGGGCCGCCGCAACAAGATGACCGGCGTGGCCGAGCAGTTCCAGTACATCCTGCGTGACGAGTCCATGCACTTGAACTTCGGCATCGACGTGATCAACCAGATCAAGATCGAAAACCCGCACCTGTGGGATGCCCAGCTCAAAGACGAAGCCACCCAGATGATCCTCCAGGGCACTCAGCTGGAAATCGAATACGCACGCGACACCATGCCGCGCGGCGTACTGGGCATGAACGCCGCGATGATGGAGGACTACCTCAAATTTATCGCCAACCGTCGTTTGACTCAGATTGGTTTGAAGGAAGAATACCCAGGCACTACTAACCCGTTCCCATGGATGTCGGAAATCATGGACCTGAAGAAAGAGAAGAACTTCTTCGAGACGCGGGTTATTGAGTATCAGACTGGTGGGGCGTTGAGCTGGGATTGATCCAGTTCTCGCTCAAAATCGCTATGACGTGAAACTTTTTCACTTATAGCGAAACGAGCGCACCAAAATAATGCAAAAATAAAAAGCCCAAGCAAAAGCTTGGGCTTTTATTTAGCCGTGGAAACTCCGACTATCCAAAGTAGGTTTATGGGTACGCGCAGCTCGCGCGAATGAAGGATCAACAGCACAAAGGAGTCCGATAAATCTATGAGCATGAACGAAGCGGATACCCGTTACCATCTGATTGATCCTGTGCTGCGCGACAAAGGTTACGTCAGCCGTGAGCACATCACGCTCGAAACCATCCTTACCCCAGCTCCCGTTGAACCCAGTGGTGCAAAAGGCCGCCGCCGTAAGGGTCCAGGACGCACAGACTATCTGCTCTGTGTGCAGGTGGGCGAGATGCCAAAAGCGCTGCCCGTCGCCGTGCTTGAAGCCAAGAAAGAAAGCGAAGACCCACTCAAAGGCATGCAGCAAGCGAAAGGTTATGCTGATTGCGAACGCTTCGATGTGAAGTACGTTTTCGCCACCAATGGTCACCGCTATGGCGAGTTCGACTGCGTCTCCAGTTTGCAAGGTGGTCCTTTCCCGTTTGGCGACTTCCCGCCGCACGCTGACCTGACCGCACGCTACGCCAAAGACACAGGTATCAACATGGCCCGGCCCGAAGCCGCTATGCTGTTCCAGGCTGACAGCCCTGCATGGGCGCTCTCCCGCTACTACCAGGATGCAGCGATCCGCGCAGCTTTTGAAAAAATCCTGCTTGATCAACAGGCTGGAACGCCTCCACGCGTGCTCCTAACGCTGGCCACTGGCGCTGGCAAAACCATCATCGCTACCAACCTGCTGTGGCGCATGAGCCAGGCCGGGCAATTGCCAAAACCTGCGTTGTTCCTGTGCGACCGAGATGAATTGCGCACGCAAGCATACGCCAAACTCAAAGCCGCCTTTGGCGACAACGCCCGTGTAGTCAGCACCGAGCGTGGCGGCAACAGTGCGCAAAATGCCCGCATCCACATCGCCACCTACCAGACACTTGGCCTAGATGACGATGATGGCTTTGCCAGCTTTCTGTCCGAACACTATGGTGAAGATGCCTTCAGCGTCATCATCATCGATGAGTGTCACCGCTCGGCTTGGGGGCGCTGGTCCGAGGTTTTGAAGCGCAACCCCAACGCCATTCACATTGGCCTGACCGCCACACCACGCAAACTGGAAGAATCTAAACACGCCAGTGCTGACGATCAGGAGATCACCGCCAATAACCGCAAGTATTTTGGCGAAGCAGTGTACGAATACACGCTGATTCAAGCACAGGAAGACGGCTACCTCGCCGCCTGCGAAATCGTCAAACGCAAGGCCAGCATCGATAACGCAACCTTCACCAAAGAAGACATCCTCAAAGCAGGCGTCAAGGACATCAAAACTGGCCTGCCGCTGACTGCCGAAGACCTGACCAAGAGCGAATACACCGGTAAAGATTTCGACGACGAACTGTTCATCGAACTGCGCACACCCAAGATGTGCGCCGACCTGTTCAAGCTCTTGTGCGAAAACGGCGGGCCAGAACAAAAAGTCATCATCTTTTGCACCCGCGAAATCCACGCCGACCGCGTGGCACAACACATGAACAACTTGTATGTGCGCTGGTGCAAAGAAAAAGGCCAAACGCCCAAAGATCACTACGCCTTCAAATGCATGGGCGGTACCAACAATGGCTCGGACATGATCGAACCCATGCGCGGTTCCGGCGACCGCGCTTTCATCGCCTGCACGGTCGACCTGCTCGAAGCGGGTGTGGATATCGAGCGCCTGAATGCTGTGGTGTTCTTTCGCTACCTACAATCACCCATCAAGTTTTACCAAATGGTCGGGCGCGGCACGCGCATCCACGAGGAAACCCAGAAATATAAGTTCTGGCTCTACGACTACACCGACGTCACAAGCCTGTTTGGGACCGACTTCATCACCAAACCGCCGCGTCCGGGCGGTGGTGGAAAGGGTGGCGGCGGTGATGACGGCGATACGGGTGACGGCGGTGACGATGGCCCAGCCGTGGCCGAGATCGGCGGGCAATCCGTAGTCATCAACGCACAAGGCCGCTTCATTCTCAGCCGCCGCGATGGTCGCGACACGCCGATCCCGGTCGATGAATACCGTCGCGAAGTCATCCAGCGCGTGGTGAGTGAGGCCCACAACCTCGACGACTTCCGAGCACTCTGGATTGAAACGCAAAAACGCCGCCAACTAATCGACCACCTGCTGGGCGATAACTTCAGCCCGGAAGTGATTCGAGAAATAGACCAGATGAACGACTTTGACCTGTACGATTTTTTTGGCCACCACGGATACCACGCCCGCGCCCTGAAGAGACCCGAGCGTGGTGAGCTTTTTATCAGCCACAATAATGATTGGTTCAGCAGCATGGATGACAAAGCCGCTATCGTGCTCAAGGGCCTCGGCCATCAGTTTGCCCAAGGCGGCACCGATGCGCTGGAAAGCCAAAACTTGTGGGAAGTACCAGAGATCAAGCTGGCCGGTGGTTTGAATGCCTTGCGTGTTCTGGGCGCACCGGCGCAGGTGATGCACGACGCTAAGGCGAGGTTGTTTGGGGCATGAGGACAGTGAAACTAGCTGATTGTTGTAAGTTCTTTAGCGGCGGCACTCCAACGAAAGGGAAAACCGATTACTGGAATGGTGAAATACCTTGGTTCTCGCCCAAAGACATCAAGAGCTTTGAACTCGTTTCGTCACAGGATCGAATTAGCGAGATTGCCATTCGGGAGTCCGCGACTCGCCTTGTAAAGCCCGGAACAATTTTTGTCGTTGGTCGTTCTGGAGTACTTGCCCACACCCTTCCAGTGGGCATTGTTCAACAACCATCAGCTTTTAATCAGGATCTCAAGGCCATCGTTCCTAACGATGATTACGATCCTGAGTATATCGCGCTCTACCTTAGTGCTCGCCAGAGCTTTGTCCTTAAAGAAGGAGTGAAGCGTGGCCCGACAGTTCATAGCCTGATCGCGAATTTCATTGAAGAACTTGAAATCCCAGATATTCCAATTGATCACCAACGCCAAATCGCCGCGCGCCTGAAAACCCAGCTGGCCGTAGTCGAAACCGCCCGGCAGGCGGCGCATGTCCAGTTGCGAGAAATCAATGTCGCGCTCAATAGAGCAATTGAATCTCAAATCGTTGATGCCATTTCTTCTAGTGAAGAAACAGTGAAGCTTGGAGATGTTTCAAAAATTTCGTCAAAGCTGGTTCAGCCGGAGCAAGAAAAGTTTGCCAACTTGCCCCACGTCAGTGCCGAAAACATAGAAAGTCTTACTGGCAGGCTGTTGAATATTCGCAGCGCAAAAGAAGACGGTATGACTAGCGGAAAATATTTGTTTGATGCCGGAGACATTCTTTATTCCAAATTACGGCCTTATCTGAGAAAGGTAGCAAAGCCAGATTTCGATGGGCTTTGCAGCGCTGATATGTATCCCATCAAAACTGATGAATCGGTGCTGAGTATGGATTTCTTGAAGCTACTACTGACTTCCAATTTATTCACTGATTATGCAAATGAAAAGTCAGCCAGATCACGGATGCCAAAGCTAAATCGAGAGCAGCTTTTTGACTTTGAATTCAGTCTTCCAACTCTGGAAAAACAGAACCAATGCGTGGTGCTCATCGGTTCTTTTTTTGCGCTGTCAGAGCAAGCATCAGAGGCTGCAAAGTCCATTCTGAAAGATATTAATCTGCTGCCCCAAAAAATCTTGGCGCAAGCCTTTGAGATGTAACCATGCCCAGAAAAAAAACAACTGAAAAAAAACCCAAGGCCATTGCATCCACGCAGTCGCTCTCCAGTTTCGTCAAGAGCATCTGCGATGTGATGCGCCGTTCCAACTGCGCGAGCGCCTTGCAATATGTACCGGAGCTGACCTGGATACTGTTCCTGCGCATTCTCGATGCGCAGGAGGCCAAGGAGCGCGAAGAGGCCGAGGTCTTGGGCAAGAACTTCTCGCCCGCGTTACACAGCCCTTACCGTTGGCAAGACTGGGCTGCACCCTATTCCGAGAAGCCCGGCCACCCAAGAACGGCTGAGGGTTGGCTCTTCGGTTGGAAGCGGCAGGAGTTATTTGCGGCGGGTGACGGCAAACTATTCGAGTTTATCAACAAGGAATTGCTGCCCCACCTACACAGTCTGGACATTGATATCCGTACAGGCTTGCCCAATCCAGCGGCAAGTCGCAAGCAACGCATCATGGGTCGTACCATGACCGCTGTGGAAAAGGTGCGTGTGGATAGCGAAGCCAATCTGCGCGATATCCTCGACAAGGTTCACCAGATCAATATCGACCATGTGGACGATCAGCACTTCTTCACTTTGTCGCAGGTATATGAAGATTTACTGCTGAAGATGGGTGAGAAAAACTCTGACGGCGGCCAGTTCTTCACACCGCGCGAGGTGATCCGCGCCATGGTGCATACGGTCAATCCTCAACTCGGGCAGACGGTATACGACCCCTGCTGTGGCACTGGCGGTTTTCTAGCCATTGCCTATGAGCACATCGCCCGGCAGTTGGGCCAAAGCGCCACCAGCACCGATATCGACACCCTCAAGCACGACACTTTCTTTGGTCGCGAAAAAGAGAATCTGGTGTTCCCGATTGCGTTAGCGAATTTGGTGCTGCACGGCATCGACCAGCCTAATCTGTGGCATGGCAACTCGCTGACCCGCCGCGCGACTTACGCGGCGCTGTTTGATCAGGCACCCAAGACCTTCGATGTAATCCTTACCAACCCGCCGTTTGGTGGCAAGGAAGGCAAGGATGCGCAGAAGAACTTTGCCTATGAAACCAGCGCCACACAGGTACTGTTCGTACAAGACATTCTTGGCGAGCTAGCAGCCAAAGGCACTTGCGCCATCGTGCTGGACGAGGGTTTGCTGTTCCGCACCAATGAAAGTTCCTTCGTTGAAACCAAACGCAAGCTGGTGGATGAATGTGATTTATGGGCAATAGTTAGTCTTCCCGGTGGCGTGTTTTCTACCGCGGGCGCGGGCGTGAAAACCAATTTGCTGTTCTTCACCAAAGGCAAGAAAACCGAAAAGACGTGGTACTACGACCTGTCTTACGTAAAGGTAGGCAAAAAAACGCCACTGACCTTGGCGCACTTTGGCTTTGCCCCGGATGGTTCGGTGTTGGCCGATGCGCAATTGCCCGCCATCCTCACGGCTGATTGGCTGGCCGATGAGACCAACGCAGGCGAGCCCTTCCCCAGCTATGCCCGCATGTTGTCGCAGCGTGGCAGGCCGGAAGGCGCAAGCCGCTATTCCTGGACGTTGGATTTCGCCGCCCGCCGCGCTAAGGCCCGCGCCGAAATGCAGCCGCTGCTGGATGACGCTGCGCAAATCAAAGCCACAGTTGTGGATTTGAAAGAACAGCTCAAACGCTTGAAAAAAGATAAGGCCAGCGACGCTGAACTGCTGGCACTGACCAGCGAGATTCAGGAAAAAGAAAAAGCCGCACGAGACCTAGAAACAAAAGCTGCTGATATTGATGCCGCCGTGTTCGACTTGAAGGCTGTTAATCCGACCGCCGTAGTCGATGTGGACACCCGCACACCACGGCAAATCATCAGCAATATCGAAGAGCAAGGGCGAGTCATCAGTGATGCCCTAACTAGGCTTGCCGCACTGATGGCAGTGACTGACTGAGCAACCGTTGAAATTAGATATGGCCCCTTCTAGCGAAGGGCCATGTCAATTTCGGCTATCTGAATCTCATCAGTGCTCGGCCGGAAAAACTAACTGAATACAGCACTAGCCTTGGGCTTAGCCTTCTCCCACTCCCTGCGAGCCTTGCTGTAGTCCGCCTTGATGCTATCAAACAGGGCTAGCTCATTAGTCACCACTTCGAGGGTGAGCGGCACCTCGTGAAAATCCTCGGAGTGTGAATGTGCGTCGATGTAACGTGACAGTGCCGCCATTCGGTCATGCACACGTAATGCGATGGCATCATCGAAGAACACCTGATTCAGCGTGAACGTAATGTTCTCTCTCCACCGGCGCACGACGTTGTTGAACAGCTTTTTCTGAATAAAGTCCTCATAGGCTGTCCGCAAGCTGCCACATGCCTTTTCCAGCGCATCACGCTGCGGTTCTCCGGTCAGCGTCCGCGCCACATCGAAATGTTTCTTTGCGCGATCATGCGCGGCTCCTTCGTAGTGTTCATGTGGAAAAGCCAGCCGGTCGATAGCACCAGGCGCATCGGCGTCGTCACGCCACACCGTGCGTCCCGCAAAGGGCACACCTTTGTCCACTGCGGCGGTCGCCAAGTAGTTAGTGAACAGAATGTCGTGGGTGAAGACGATGACCTGCCGTCGCGCCGCTTCGCCCACAAGACGTTGAGCGATCAACTCCTTGCGCACGTGATCCATGGACGTGACTGGATCATCAAAAATGACGCCAGAGCAGGCACCATTGAGTTCGATCTCTGTTAGGAAGTCCGCCAGAGCTGCCGCAGTCTGCTCCCCCTCACTCAGCACACGGGAAGGATCAACACCGGTCGTTCCAGCATTGCTGATCTCGATCTTCCGATCCGTATTGCCTGCATCACCAGCGAAGCGAAATTGCACGGGCAAAGCTAGTTGCAGCGCCGCACAGTTCTCTATAAAGCGAGCAATAAAGCCTTTCGCAACTAATTCAGTCGCAAGAGCTTTCTGTTTGCTTGTGACCTCACGCTGGATGCCGGAGAAGCCACGAAGACATTGACTCGCCTTCTCCACCCATTTCAAATCTTCGACTGCGGCGGCAATATCGTCGTATCGACTAGCAAGCCAATGCCGGTCGTTCAGAAGCTGCTGCTCCAACAGCAGCGAATCGATCAGTGCCTTGGGGTCACTGAGCCTGAGCTTTTCATTGTCTTGCCGCAAGCGCTCGACCAAAGCGGTGATACGCGCTGAAACGGTGTCATAGTCCAGCAGGGAAAAAACCGGACTGGAGACATTCGCAACTGCTTGGGTCAAGGCCTCGATGACGAGCCGATAACCTTCCACATAGCTCGTGACGTCAGCTTCCAGCGCGGCATCGAGTTCTTGCAGCGTACGGCGCGCGGCACTTTCCTGAGCGAAGAAAGCCACGTTCACCTTACTCAAGGTGACACCATAGCTCGTCATTGTCTTACGGGAATCAGCAAGCTGTGTCTCAACGTCGCTGGTAGCCATCTGACAAAACCGCGCCAAGCGATCTGCGCTTTCTTCGTCGAGGATCTGATGGCATAACACGCAGCGCGCACCATCAGACTTGGGCGGAAATGTGTCGTCCGGGTAGGCTTCAGTGTTATAGGTAATCGCGGCGGACAGCAGGTCTCTCCATGCGTGAGTGCCAACGGGCTGTACGGGCTCCTCGCCAAACTGGGCCGCAGATAATGCCGCTCCTTTTTCGATGAGCGCACCAATCTGTCTCGCAGACTCGCCCACGTTGGTTACGGTCGCGGGCATGACGCCGGTGGCCAAAGCAGCAATAGACGCTTTGACACTATTCAGATCGACGATGCGTTGCTCGTTCTTCTTGATGATCTCTTTTGGGTCGGTTGTCCTCAACTCGGTCAACTGCTGCTTAATAGCCTGGAGTCGAGTTGTTTCGGCGTCACCAAACACCGCAAGTTCCTTCAATCGCACAAGGTTTGTCTGAGCGGTCAGCATTGCCAGTGCAGCCGCAACCTCCGACATACTGTCCTGGATCGCAAACTTGTCCGCCACCGGTGTGCGCCGAGTGATTTGTTCACGCAGCTTGGTTTGTAGCTTGCCGAACGCCGTCACCATCCGAGGGAAAACGTCGAAAAGATATGGCATAACCTGGAATGCGTTGCGATCATCCAAGTGCACACGTATGCAGGTTGAGTCGAAGACGGCAAAGCCGTCACGCAGACGCTGGCAAGGCTCTTGGTGCACAAAGGCAACGCTCGCCCCGTCGTCGAAGGTAAACGTAGCTGTTGGCTTGGGCTGCTTGCTCTTGGCGAGTTTGACATCACCCAGAATGCTGGTTTCTTTTGAGCGCGTGAAACACGCGGATTTCAACACGCGCGCATAACCGGACTTTCCGGCACCATTCGGCCCATAGACTACCGTGAGCTTGGGACCGAAGCTCAACGTCTCGCCAGCCGCTAGCGCATTGACCCCCGATACAGAAGTCATCGCGGCAAGGGGGCTGACCACCGCCGCCGCGCCTCCCTGGTGCTGCGGCAAAGCCATGTCCCAGCTCACCCGTACCGCACCTGATCCGCTGAGCCCCTGATCAATGAGATACTCGCCGAAGACTTCCTCCAAGGATTCATCGGTCAATTCAACAGTTGCCACCAGTTTGCTTAGCAAGAAGTGCTGCCAACTTGGGAGCGTCTTACCCCACGCGGACAGTGCATCGAAGATATTGAAAGCCGATTCAGGCATGGTGCTTCCTTTCAATAAGACTCAGCCAAGTGATGGCATTTCCCGAATTGCTGACTCGGTTCAAATTTATGCTAGCCTGCAAGCGCTTTGGATATAGATCCAAAGGTGCATCACAAGCTGTCAAGCCCCAAGGCGGCATCCCAGGTGTAACAACCCAGGGTGACCAGCAATGCGGCCAGCAGCCCTCGGATACTTATCTTCATAGGTACTCCAAATGTGACGCTGACACTATACGTCGATCCTAGCAATCGCGGCGAAATCGGAACTGGGCGACTGAGGCCGATTGGATAATGTGAGGAACATTTGGGTTTATCCGGCCAGGCGGCTTGAGGATTGCCGCCATCCTAAGCCTGGCCGGTTGGCTCGAAACAAGGATGTATCTGATGCCAGAAAATTGGTACAAATCTCGCGGCTATCTGCACTTTGACCGCCCAATCAACCAGGCGGCGGCACTAGAAATAGTTTCGAGTCCGAAGACTGTTTCCAAGCATGCCTTTTACCCATTCATTCGCTATGTCGCACAAACACAGAAAGTGTTCTTCGACAAAAGCATCGGGAAGGTTGCCAAAAAAGCCCCTAAAGAGCGGCCCATTTCATACGCCGCACACGTCGACAGCCACATTTATTCGTACTACTGCGCATTGCTGAACCAGGCCTACGAGGACCATCTGGCGAAGGTATCGTGGTCGTCTGCCATTCTGGCGTTTAGAGCCCTTGGCAAAAGCAATATCGATTTTGCTCGGGATGCGTTCCTGGATATCGCCATGCGAGACTCCTGCTGCGTCATCGCCATCGACATCAAGGGCTTCTTTGACAACCTAGACCATGCGCACCTGAAAAGTGCCTGGCAGGCGCTGCTAGGCACAAGCCAGTTGCCCGTCGATCACTACGCAGTGTATCGATCCCTGACCAAGTTTTCGTTCGTCTACAGAGATCAAGTCTACGAAGCGCTGGGGCTCTCCAAGAACAACCCCAAGAACGGTCGTAAGCGAATTTGTGAGCCCAACGAGTTCCGTGCCAAGGTGCGTGATGGCGACCTGATCGAAACCAACAAAGACAAAAAAGGGATCCCCCAAGGCTCCCCCATCAGCGCCATGCTGTCCAACGTGTACATGATGGGCTTCGATGAGCAGATCCATGCGTATGTCCAATCCTGCGACGGCGCTTACTACCGGTACTGCGATGATGTGCTGCTGATAGTCCCGCTGGCGAAGGAAGCAGAGGCCAAGGCCCTAGTCGACCTACGGGTCAATGAAATCGGCCTGGAAATCCAGGCTGCCAAAACCGAGACCTGTAAGTTCACGCGGTCGGCCAAGGGCTTGAGGTCCGACCGACCGCTGCAATATCTGGGCTTTATCTTCGATGGGGCCAACATTTACCTGCGCTCATCCTCATTGTCTCGCTACCAAGATCGCGTAAACAGGGGCATCGGGCTAGCGGGAAAATGCATGGACAAGGTCAATGCCAAACGGATTGCCAGAGGGCAGCTGCCCCGCTCGATGTTCCTGAAGAAGCTGTATAAACGGTACTCCTACCTGGGCCGAAGAAACTTCATCTCCTATGGCTACCGAGCCGCCCGGATCATGGATTCTCCCTCGATCAAGAAGCAGCTCAAGCCGCACTGGAACAGGCTCCGCGAACGCATTTCTGCCGCCCAAGGCGAATGACTGCCCCTTGATGGATTGAGAGAGCGAACCATGGCGATGAAATTTGGCCGCGCCTTTTGCGCACAACGCGAAGAATTGCTGTCCCCCTATAGGGCGCGCGAGTTGTTCACCGACGAAGACGGCGAGCACTATGCACAAGAGCTGACCTTTCTCTGCGAGGACCAGCACTGCCGTGCGCTACTCACTCCCGTCGGCATCTACATGGCGCGCAAATCCAAACGGGCGCTGCACTTTCGCATCAAGGATGAGCATGCACCGAACTGTGTTTTTTTGCAGCCGGGCACGGCGGGCAGTATCACCCGCTCTCCGATTGAACAGGAAGACGACTACAAACCCAGCATCTTTCCGACCGAACTAGAGCTGACACCTCGGACGCGCAAAGGGAATGGCGGCGGTGCAACCACAGCCAGTGGGAGTGATTACGAGGCCTTCGGCGGAGGATCGGAACCCTCAAGCGGTGGCAATAGACGAAAAACCAGCACCCGGACGCGCTATCTGGACTTGGTGGTGGATTGCTATCTGTCCGATGATGACGCCAGCAAAAACCAGCCCTTTACTATCGCGGATAAGACCAAAGTCTTCGCACGCTTCTTCAAGAAGATCCAGTACTTCCAGGATGAAACCGGACTGATCTACCACGGCCTGATCGATGGTTTGAGGCTGTACACTGGTAAAGGCGTGGGCCTGCGTTTTGCTGAGTCCGTGTGGGTGGACAAGAAGCGATACCGTGTCTGGGCGCATGTGCCGCAGGAGCGCATCGACGAGTCCCGACGCCGCAAAGCCTTCCTGACGGAAATGGATGAGTTGGAGAAAGCCGTCAAAGCAGGGGAACAGGTGCACGCCTTCTTTGTTGGCGCCTATCCGGTCAAAAGTACGGTGGAGCAGAAAGACGGCAGCCAGTTTGAGGTGTACCGAGCGGAGCTGCTGAGCATCGACCATCTCTCGCTGGTATTTGCCGAACCCAACCGAAGCTAAAACTCCACGCTCAAACTTCGAATACCCACCGTCTCGCAAAACCGCCCCAGCGCGGTCAGGCTAGCCCAGGTCCTGACCGGCTCCCGGCGCGAGCGCACCGGCAACCAAAATCGACCCAGCCGGACACTCAAACTCCAGCCCTCACCGTCTGGACCGCGAGTGGCCCTAAACTCCCGTGCCGCCCCGCTCTCGATCAGCGCCACCAGCGTGTCCTGCTCCACCGCCTTTTTCATTTCTTCTAGCCCCAACCGCCCGCTCTCAGACAGTTCAGGCTAGTGGGCAATAGAGGCGTAAACCAGCTGGCCCCCTTCCGGTCGACCAGCGACCGGGAGTGTGGTCACCAGTCCCAGTTGGGACTCTCGCCAGACACGGCCTAAAAGAGGGAGGCGATTGACCATAAGGCCAAATTACGCACAGCCCATACGCGATCACTCACAAGCGCTTTAGAGCTAGTCACAGCGATCCAACGACGCGCTGTCAATTCACTGCTTTTTCTTTTGATCACACTGAAGTCATGGCAAATCGCCATTCAACCGATTAAGTTAACTTTGCATTTGCCACCTTGTAGGTGGCCGCGACACAACAGACGGCCATCCAATTGCCTTTCATTCAGTAAGCAGGGAGCGCTTCCCCCATGGCGGGTTCCACCTTCCAAACCAATCCCATTGATCTCTACAAACTACTTATCGATAGCCATCAGGGGACCCTTCAGCTTCCAGACTTTCAACGCAGTTGGGTATGGGATGAAGATCGGATTAAAAGCTTGATCGCATCCATCTCACGCGCTTTCCCGGTGGGTGCGCTGATGACCCTTGATACCGGGGGGCCGGTCGATTTCAAACCCCGCCCCGTAGAAGGAGCACCAAGCACGGCGAAGCAGGTCAAGCCGCAATCTCTGTTGCTTGATGGTCAGCAACGCATGACATCAATGTACCAAGTCACCTTGCGCGGTGAAGTCGTAGAAACAGTTACGCCAAAAAAGAAACGAGTAAAACGCTGGTTCTACATCGACATACGAAAAGCACTCGACCCCTCACAAGACAGGGAAGATGCGATTCTAGGAGTTCCAGAGGATCGTATCCTGCGCAACGTATTTCAGCGCGAAACCCTGCTCGACCTTTCAACGCCTGAGAAGGAGTACGCCGCACTGATGTACCCGGTTACTCAAGTCTTCGATTGGGACCAGTGGCAGGACGGCTTCGATGAGTATTGGGCGGGAGAGGCAGAAAAAGAAAAGCGCGGGGAGTTTCGTGCATTCAAGAAAGACGTACTTGAAAACTTCAAAGCTTATCGAGTCCCCGTAATCGCTTTGGACCGCGCTACAACCAAAGAAGCCGTATGCGTGGTATTTGAGAAGGTCAACACCGGAGGCAAACCACTCGATGCATTTGAGCTGGTAACCGCGATGTATGCCGCATCCGGACATGAGCTACGCAAAGACTGGTACGGTGATGAAAGCAGTAAAGGTCGCCATCGCCGCTTCACAGAGGCACTCCGGCCAGCCGAAGCTGAAACCGGAATCATAGCCAACGTTTCCAACACCGATTTTCTACAAGCAATCTCCCTTTTCCACACGAGAGACCGTCGACGCGCAGCCGAGATCGAAGGAAAACAAGGCAAAGACCTTCCTGCTGTGACTGGAAATCGCCAGGCTTTGCTGAACCTGCCTTTAGAAGCGTACAAGCGCTACGAGCAACAGGTGGAAAGTGGCTTTTTGAGAGCCGCAAAATTCCTTCACACCCTAAACATCTATCGAATTTTCGACCTTCCTTACCAATCCCAAATTGTACCGCTAGCCGCGATTCTTGCAGACATTGGGGATGCCTGGGAGCATGAGGCAAACCGAACCAAATTGGTCCAATGGTATTGGAACGGGGTATTTGGTGAGCTGTATGGTTCTGCGGTCGACACCCGAATCGCTCGTGACTTTATGGAGGTTCCAACCTGGCTGAAAGGCGGTGAGGAACCTACGACGGTCAGTGAAACTATGTTCCGAGCAGACCGCCTCAAAAGTATGCGAATGCGCCTCTCAGCCGCCTATAAAGGAATCAACGCACTTTTAATGAAAGAAGGCGCTCAGGACTTTCGCTCAGGCCAAAAATTCGATCACACCATTTTCTTCGGAGAGTCGGTCGACATACACCATATTTTCCCTCAGGACTGGTGTAAGAAGCAGAACATCCCAGCCCATGTGTATGACTCGATAATCAACAAGACGCCATTGTCCTTCCGGACGAACCGCATCCTCGGCGGTATTTCACCGTCCCAGTATCTGAGTAAATTACAGACAGGCGACTCGAATACGCCTGCGATTGCTCCTGAAAAGCTGGACACCTATCTAAGATCGCACTTTATAAATCCCGTCCATCTAAGAGCCGATGTCTTTGAGCAATTCATGGAGGATCGCCAGAAGCAGCTACTAGCCTTGATTGAGCAAGCAACCGGAAAGTCCGCATATAGAGGAAATGTGCAGGAAGAAGGAGTCGATGTGGAAAGCGATGCGGATACGTCAGAAGCTGGCCATACCCTTAGCTAAGCGCACCACGCTATCGCGATACAGATACGCCTCCATACGAAAGCACCAGAATGGCAGGCAAAGGAAAACGGCAGTGCTGAAGGTTAACTACTCCTCGGCACAGCCTTCGAAGAAGCCACCCACAACTCACTTGTCAGAATAGTTAACTCAAAGGAATGAACCATGGCCCGCACGCTGCTGGATGTTCAAGTCGCTCGACTTCTTTACCCGCTACTCATCGAATTAGCGACTGCTCACCAGATCCGAACCTACGGCCAACTGATAGAACTGGCACAGGCTCGCTATCCGGATGATCAGCGTATTGCCAACCTAATTCCGGTGCGTATGGGCCGGATTTTGTGGGTGATTTACGATTTTGTGGAGGAGAGGGACCTACCCCGCTTGACACTGATCATTGTCAGCGCCGGGGACCAGTATCCCGGTAGTGCGATGTGGCAACACGACTGCGAAGCAGAACAGCAACGCTGCTTTGCTTTCGACTGGTCTACAGCACATCAGGACTTTGACCTCTACGGGCAACAGAGCGAAAAGGCAGTCACGCCAGTGCGAAGAGTGTCTCGTGAGCAAGCAAAAAAACTCATGTCCGCACACTACCGAGATCCAGCAAATCACTACCCAAGCGAGATAAGCGCTCTCAGAGAAATCATCATCGAGAACATCATGAATGGCCTTTCAGTCAAAGAAGCCTTTGAGGTTGAAGCGCAATTACTAGCCCCCTCACCGAAGGTGTGAGCTACGCTGATTTCATCCTGAATGATATGAATATCAACGAGAAACGCAGATTTTTCTGGGGCCCCTGATAAGAACCTAGTCTTTAAGCAGAGTCTCCCAGACAGCTAATGCCAATGTTCGGCATAGGGCAATTGGATTACTTGGTCCAAGACAGGATCCTCCGCAGACACCAACGGATCCAACCAATCCGCTTTCGCTCGCCCCCACCGAAGCTCCTCTGCAACATCCTCAGTCACTCCCCCTCCCGCGAGGGAGAGTCGCTCTTTCGCGTCGAGATATTCTCGAAGCAAAGTCGCACGCTTCCACTGCTTGGCTTCCCGAAGCAAGGTCATCATCCGCTTACGTTCGGCGTCTTGAATTGCTTTTTTCTCCAGCGCGAGCGCCCGCTTTCGATTGCGCTCCTCTCGCTCGATAGCGGCCTCCTCACGAGCAACCAAAAACCTCACGGCCCTGCGCGCCATCTGGCAAACAACTTCATTAAGCCGATCTTCGACCAGAGCTTGAGCGCCATCAGTGATTTGCCCGCTGTAGCCGCCATCAGCGCTCACCTGAAGCTTTCCGCTGGGATGATGCTGCCATTTCGGAATCCATACCCACTCATTCCTGGCGATCTTTTTCTTTTCCGCTTCAGTAGGGACGTATGGGATACGTTTCGCTGACTCGAAAAATACGAGGCTGACTTGGACGCCTAGGATCTCTACGCGAGTGGATTGTTTTCCTGGGGTGACCTTGTAGCCCCGCCGCTCCAATGCCTTCACGAAAGCATCGGCTACACGCAGCGCCCGAGCCTGCATCGATTCGGAAACGCGGATATCCAAGACTTCCCCCGGTGCGCGGGGAAAGTCGCGTTGATCCTTGAATGCCTCTTTAAAGGCTCTCTGGGTTTTGATCGTGAGTGTGTGAGGATCGCGCATTCGCTCAGGCACCACGATTCTATGTGCAGGATCGGCCTCGTAATCCAAGATAGTCTGAAGGCGAGAATCCACAGGTTTAGGCGGTGTCGAGGACTGCTTCGGATTACTTCCAGGCGAGATGTAAGGCTTGTACAGGTGAACATCTAGACCTGTGTAGGGCCTCAACTTTGGAGTCGGTTCCACGGTCTTTCCGGCTTTGAGCTTCGCCCAATACCCCCGTGATGGACTGGGAATTTGCAAACGTGAACAGAGCTTTTTCAGCCCCACGTCTGACATTCCATAGCGTGGCGCTACTGAAGTCATGGGTTCAGACCATACTTCTTTGAGCAGTAGCGCCCGGTCATATTGCTCTCTCATCAGCCCCCCCACTGCTGTGATGGAAATTCGACAGCCGTCCCTATCCCGCAGTGGTTGGCACTACGGAAGTTCCCCGTACTCAAGACGCCGAAGTAGCGTGAGCACCTGACACTGCCCTTCGACAGTGCCCATCAGCGTCAACGGAGCAGTGTGCCCCAACGCCAAGTTGGGGTGGAGCAACCAACGAACAGCGGCCTCACTATCAAGCCCCAAAAACTCCAGAGCGACACCCAGCAGCTCACCTATCGGCGGAGCGAGCAAGATTTTCTCTCTCACCGCCACCAGGAGCGACTCTTCATAAACAGCCTCGCTCGCATGCTCAGGGCAACGTGTCTGCATCCACCCGGAGAGCCCGACGACCTTGCCCGGCTGACCGCAAAGTTCGCACAGATGCACTGATAGTGAATCGACGAGCCTCACAACCGTTGAGGCGTGGTCACTGCCGTTTCGGTAGTAAAAACGCAGCCCCCCGAACTTTTCTTTTACCTGCGTCGCCACCAGCTGTTGATCGCCCGTCTTCTGAAGATGACGCTGTATCAACTCACACGTCGCATCGATCAGGGTGAACCAGCCGTCGCCGCACTCAAAGCCGAATAGCTGTGAATCTTCAGAGTCATCAACAGAAAAGATTGCCGGGTATCGCTTACACAGCAGCGCATCCAGTTGTTTATTCATAAGGGCCAAAACTCCTGATGGTTAGTGATAACGATGGGGCGTGGAGTGAATGCCTGCGCCGTGCAGCTTCAAAAACTCATCAAGCGAAGACCCGCGTGTGAGCACCACACACCGCGCAGAAAATTTCGGTAGCCGGTTGCTTCATGGCGTTATCTCAGGGGAGGTAGTTGAGCCGCTCGGCAATGGGTCGAGCGGCCATTTCACGGAAACGGTGTTATGCGCACCCAGTTCGACTGCACAATCTCAATGCAGGCAGTACCGCGAACCCAATGACGCTGCGCAGGCAAATCGGTCGACCAAAAGCTCCAATGACTTGCGCCCACCCCATGGGTGAAAATTCACCACTAGCAAGCGCTCACCATCTACGGTCTCAATCATGTAGCGCCTGTCACGGTGCTCGAATTCGACCACCTTGATGACCTCTTCAGTGAGCATCAACCTGCCATGCCCGTATTCGACGTGCTTGTAGATACGGCCACTGGCACAAAACGCACTGATATGGACATCCATTAAGTACCCAGTAATTACGTACTCCGGGTACTCCTCTAACAACGCTTTGACGAGCAGCACTGCTTTATAGGGACTGATCACACCGGCACACTCATATAAAGTAAAAATTCAAAAACAACTCAACAACAAACTCCGCAAAAAAACCTCATCTGAAAACTCCTTTGGTTGACAAAGAAAAACACGATGAAAGCCAGGAAAAACATGAACTGCGCCACTGTGAACAAAAACAATCAAGTACCAAAAAGGGTATTACCCTTCAGAACGCGCGATTTTTCAGCTACGCAAGTGACTGCATATCAACCATCACGCACTGATTAGCAGCGACGCACACCGTACCTAACGAAAAACTCCTCTAGCGTTCAGAAAATAGCCAAATCGTAGACGCCAAAATGCCTGACTGCCCTCGGGGAGTTCGCTGGAAAACTTCAGGTGTATCGATATAGGCAACTAACCTAGACGATCATAAAGCCCTGTCAATACCCCAGCAGTTAAAAAATTTGCGAGCAGATATTCATTTCGTTGTTTGTCATTAACACGCGAAATAGCGAGCAGCTTCTAACAGGACCCTTGAAATTCGGGGTGCATAAAAAACGGAGAAAAGCAGAACCTAGCGGCAGCAAGAACCACTGATCACGGGCCTTGTAGCCGCCTCATAGGAAAACAGACGGGCCACTCGATCTGAGGCTAAGCTGCCCTAACAGCAACTTAACTATTGACTTTTCAGGCAAACCTTGTCATAGTCCGCAGGCATCAGGTCAATTCGATCTGCTATGCGAAGGTTCACATGCACCAGCCTTTCTACTACCCCGCTCCCTTATTAAACGTCCTCTGATTTTCCCTTTGGGATGATTGGTCGCTTTCGGCCGTTCCCCATTATCTAAACTTTCTAACTTTCGATCAGCACGAATGAGCTGAAGCGCTTTTGCGCGTCCGCTTGTCGGAATTAGAACAGGTCCACACTTTATGGAACAACGGATTAAATGCCAACGTAAGTTGTTGATTAACTTGCCCTGAAAGCAAAGTTGTCAATATAGCAAACGTTTAAAGCCAGAGGACTTCATGATGTTAAATCGATTACGCCAACTACACAATTGACAAGCCGAAAATCGGCTACCAATATCTGATCCACTTAACGCGAGCAAACATCATGAAAAAACTCCGGAATCAAGACGGCGGCACTCTTGCGCCTGTACGAAACATCAAACGAAGCAAGTTCGGAAAGCAGACGACATTCTTTCCATCGCGAAAAAACGGATCGCAGATAGTCTGCGAAGTTCGACTTGAGGCAGACGCGTGTTTCTACTGGGAGCATGACAAGAATGTCGTTAGTTATCGTGAGCAACCAGAATGCCTTCTAATAGAAGTTGAGGGCAAACCCCGTCGCTATACGCCCGACTTTGAAGTTCGTTATGCAAATGGCTTGAGAAAGTTTGTTGAAGTTAAACCTGAGAACGTCTATCGCAAGCCTAAATACTTGGCATTGTATCGCGCTGCGCGAGAGTTTCTTCTCGCCCGAGGTGACGACTTTGAGCTTTTCACCGACGACCAGATCCGACAGCAGCCGCGGCTAGACAATCTGATCAAAACCTACAGCCAGGCCCGTGGAGCGGTGCCACTGGAGCGTGCCTATCTGCGCGATCAGCTCAGCCAGCTCAAGCCACCCATGAGAATTAGCGACCTTCTGACCCTGCCCTCACCACCCTCACCAGCTTCGCTGTCTGCGGCGATTTTCGAGCTAGAGCTGCGCTGCGACTGGACCAAGCCAATTTCGATCAACAGCCAAGTTTCCTGGGGGTAAATCATGCTCAACAAACACGAAGTAATGCCCGGTGCTCGCTACCAACTCAACGGCGATCTAGTCGAAGTCATTAGCATCAATGACGGTCGTATTTTCATGCGCGGCATCAATCACAAAAGTCCGATTTTCGTGCCGGAAACAGAGGTTGATCAGCTCTTGCGCCAGGCACGCTTGGTACCGGTTTCTAACGCTTTGCTGGACGAACGGAAGGCCCTGCAATTGGTGAGGGAGGACGCATCCACACTGCTCAAGCTAGACAGAGCCATTTACTACGTCCGCAAGCTTCTGGTGATGTTTAACGGGGCACTCCCGCGTGAGAAAACTTTGGCCGCCGTACAGAAAATGGCAGCCGAGTTGGGTGACCCAAACCCGCCCAGATACACAAAGCTCTACATGCTGAAGAAACGCTTTATGGGCAACGGCCAGAACATCTTCGCACTGATGAACACCTCGACAGGGAAACAGCTGCGCCCCAAGCGTCTCAGTCACGAGTCTCTCGCGGTGATGCATGACTACATCCGTGGTCACTATTTGAAAAGCACCTGCCCCCCAGGTTCCATGGTCTACAAGCTGTTCGTGGCGCACATCGAAGAGTTGAACAGTCAATCTGAGATCAAATTGGATATTCCTTCAGCTTCGACGTTTTATCGCACGCTAGATGCATTGGACAAATATCAGGCTGACGTGGCCCGGATGGGTCGTAAGGCGGCAGAAAAAAAGCATGGATTCGGCATCGGCATCCATTGCCCTGACCGGCTACTTGCGCGGGTCGAAGCGGACACGCAAGAAGTAGACGTCCAAGTCGTAGGGGAAGACGGCATCTACGTCAGCCGTCCCTATCTCACAGTACTGGTAGAGGTGCTGACCAATTCGGTTATCGGCTGGAGCCTATCGTTTACCCCGCCGTGTTTCGAAAAGACGGCCAGCGCGCTGCGTCATGCGCTGACACAGCGCACAGACGGAAGTCCTGCGGGCTTGATGGAAGAACTCGTCGTGGATAACGGAGCGGAATTTTACAACGCCTCGCTTCTTGCGATTGCCAACCGCCTAGGGTTCACCGTTCGCTTTTGCGCAGCCGGTCAGCCTAACCAGAAGCCTTTCGTCGAGTCATTTTTCCGAACACTAAATATGCAGCTGATTCACGGGATAGACGGCACGACCAAGTCGAACCCGCAGATGCGGGGTGACTACGACTCTGAAGGAGAGGCCGTAATGACGCTTGATGAGTTGCGCAGCGTGGTCGAGGACTGGATTCAGAACTACTACAACCAAACCGCTCACGGTCAGCGCCGCCTACCATCGAACGAATTGTGGAAACGTAAACTTGACCCTATGAATCCACCGCAGGTGTTCACTGAGGAAGCGGTACGTTTTATTTGCATGGCGACCCATTTTTGCACCATCAATCGCGGCCGTGTGCGGTTCAAAAACTTGGCTTGGACCGGTCCCGCACTAGGCGTCATCCAAAGTAAGTTGAAAGCCGGGCAAAAGGTCGAGGTGCTTTACGACCGCACCGACTTGGGCAGCGCATATGTGCGCGATCCGGTCACAGGCGACTTTCACCAGGTAGATGCCGTGCAGGAGTACCAGTATGGCCTCTCTATGTATGAGCACGATCTCGTGCAACAACGCCTGAAAGAAGAAGCGGAAAGGTTTACCGGTGAGGGAGCACGGCAAGTGTTGCTGCGTATCTGGCATGTCATCAGTGAGAGCAAGAATAACAACGCTCGTCGCAAACGAGCCCATTTGCGCGACATCCGTAACCAGCAGAACCAGATCCCTGGACCAAGCGAAACTATGACTCATACGCCGTTCAGTGATGACGACATCCAACTATCTGAGGAAATCGATTTTGGACTTATTAACCAGGTACCTGATGACTTCGCCGACGACTACGAAACCTTCCAACTACCGAGTAAAAAATGATGACCATCGAGATTACCCCGCTCGCCACCCTGTGCAACGAGTTTTCAGAAGTAATCGTGAGCCACCCTGAATATGCGGAAGCAATGGAATGCATCCTTCGAGGCGTCGAGGCGACGAAAATGCGAGGAGAGCCCGCCTCAGTACTCCTAACTGGCGAGCCAGGAACAGGAAAATCCACCGTGGCCAAAATGGCCCTGACTCATTTTGGCGAAGAACGGATCGTTGAGACAGATACAGGGACGACCAGAATCATCCCGACCATTCGCTGCTCCCTCCCAGCAGGTGCGACCATCAAAAGCCTGACAGTGTCGATGTTGCAGGCTTTGGGATCCAACAGCGAAAACGGCAACATTTCCACCCTATTCAAACGCCTGGTCACTCTACTTAAAACCTGCCAAACCGAGATTATCGTTCTCGACGAGTTTGACAACCTGCTACGCAAAGGTGCGGACAGGACCCGCGAACAGGTTTGCGACTGGGTGAGGACGCTGTTGAACGAGGCCTTGATACCCGTCGTAATTGTTGGCATTCCCACATGCGAAGAAATCGTTAACGACCATCCGCAACTATCTCGCAGGTACCCGTATCGCCACACGATGTCCCATTTCACGTATTCCGCTCTAGATCCAGCCTCGACCTTCAGCAAAACCTTGCGCGCACTGAGTGCGGCGATCAAGCGAATCGGCGGGTTTGATGATTGCATCATGTTGAATACTGATCAGCCGCTCAAGGCCATGTATCTTGCAACTGGTGGAAATATGAATGGCATGCGTCAAATACTCAATGACGCATTCAGGCTCGCGCTTATTCGTAACGACGGAACTTTCGGCCTTCGCGATCTAATTGCGGCGGGTGATCTCTCGTTTATCCCCACTGCCTTTTATCAGAAAAACGTCTTCCGCCTGACTGATGAGTCGCTCAATAAACTGATCTCGGGAGTGAAGGCAAAATGACGATCTTCCATCTAGCGCATGCTCGCGAAGAAGAGAGTCCTCGAAGCGTGTTGATACGAACAGCGTATGCAAATGGCTTCGGTTCAGTGTCTGCCATGGCGAGGGCCTTTGGGGCGAAGGAGTCGCTCCAGCCTTTTGCTTGGCAGATGAAACATTCGACTCTCGTCAGTCATCTGGCCAGTCACGAGTATCTCAATGGCCACCAATTTCATTCGGCCTTTTATACCCAGCAGGGGCGTACCAGTGAAAGCCCGGTGGAGGTAATGGGTTTGGTGGTGCCTTCTGCTTGCATCCGCACAAACACATACAGCTTTTGTCCAGAGTGCATCAAGGCGGGTAGCCACTCGTCGATATTGGATCTTCGCTGGGTAGACAGCTGCCCCACACACGACTGCGAGCTAGAGTCAGCGTGCCCTCAATGTCTTCGCGGGATTCGCTGGACGCAACTCACAGGTGTCTACTGCCAGTGTGGATTCGACCTTGGTAAGACTCCCAGGAAGCATTTGTACTCTGACAGTTCGCACCGACTGCTGAATATCTTCAGGACAAAAGATCAGCCAGCCTTGGAGCGATTTATCTTCGCTCTGCGCGCTCTTCGCTCCGAAATTGATCCTGACCAGACTCGTATAATCCAGCAACATGCCGCTCGTATCGCTGAACGTGACGAGGCGATATTCGACGAACTGGTAAAGGCATCCAATCGACTTTACCCGTGCTTGCCTATGAGGGCTTTGCTTGCGCCATGGTTGATCTCGGAAGACCCGTGGGTTAAAGCTCAAGTCCAACGCTTGCTTCACGCAAGCCCTGTTAAGGCAGATGACGGCGGTATATGTACTTGCTCTGCACTTGAGCTTTATCAAGATGAGATGATTTGTACGTTGAAAATATCACCGACAAAGCTTCGATCACACCTGACTCGGGATCTAATTCAACGGAGAAAAGGGGACGGAGTTCGATGGAGATACTCGGCCAAGAAGCTTTGCAAGCTGTTGGAGGAGCCTAAGCTACGGCCCGCTCCAGCAGACTCGCCTGTAGCAGCAAGCCTTGCAGCTGAAAATTCATACAAATTCCTCACGCTGGAAGAGGCGGCTATTCGCCTGGGAGTGTATCCAGAAGCTGTCCGTAGAGCATGCTCGCTAGACTTGTTTCAACCTGCGGCCATTAAAGGTTTGCAAGGCAGGATTTTGCTCCCGGCAGAAGCGGTAGACCACTTCTCGGAAAATTTCGTATTCGTGGGTCAGCTTGCTGTAGACCTCGATCTGCCGAGAACTACCCTTTCGGCAAAGCTTCTTCACCTTAACGTACTTCCGATTTCCGGCCCGACTGTGGATGGGGGACTGGTTACCGTCTACCGACAAGCTGATGTGAACAGTGAGGTCCGAGCATCTTTGCGAGTTCTCACACATTACAAATCAAATGCAGGTAGGAAGCACAAAAGTTTCAGCAACCTTACGCTTGAAGAAACTATATCCAGTGCTAATACCGCACGAGCACTCGGGGTGGTTCTCCACGACTTGAAGCATCTGGAGCGACAAGGTTTTATCAAGAGAGCCCAAACGGCAAAAACAGGTCGCCACTTCATCAGCAACTCGGTAGCAGATGCAACGTCCAGACTAAAAAAAATGGTCGCGCTAAAGGCTTTCTCGACTCGACTCGGAATGACACCACAGACATTTTCCAGAAGGTACATCCAGAGCCAGTTCGTAACTTATATGCGCCTCGGTAGTAAAATCCTTCTGTCCCTTGAGGATGTGGAGCGAATTCAACAGCACCGCGAGCTATACGTTACCTTCTGCGAAGCGGATGAAATGTTGGAAGCCTCTAATGGGTACACGGCAAATCTTGTACGTCTGAAACGACTCAGTCCTCTAGGCCCTAGCGAACTTGGATACGTTTCAACGGTTCGCCTTCTTCATCGCAATGATGTTAACCAAATAAAATAACTCTCTTCTCCGTCAAAACGAGTAGCGTTATGCTACTCGAAAACCTCATTTAAAAATCCAAAAAAGCCATTTCAAAAATTAGTGCATAAAATATTCAAAAATTCGCAAAATAATGAAAAATAAATTTCAAACCCAGTGGCAATATTCCCTGCAAGCCTTATATCTCGGGCCTGCCGTTTCACAGAATAATTAAGTTGAGCGCTTCATTCATAGAAATTACGCTTCCCCTGAGCATGAAAATTGGGTAGCGAATAAAACCCCGCTTTGCGGGGTTTTTTATACCTTTCACCACATACAAAAACAGATTATTTTTTGTGCGCGCCAAGATAGGCAACACGGGAAATCCATTTGCATAACGAAAAAAAACGGGCAATTCAATGGACGAAATTAGAGCCGAATTTTTAAAGGAACTTACCAGCTCACCGCCAGATATAATTGCATCGTTATGGATATTAAATAGGGTGCCACACCCTTTTTCCGGAAATGCAAAAAGTTACGAAGCGTGGAGAAAAAAGCTGGCCGAATTAGTTAACGTAGACCCATCAGAGATAATCATTACCGGTAGCGGCGCGTTCGGAATCAGCTTAAACCCGCACAAAAATTACCGCGCTTTCGATGAAGATTCAGATATAGATGTGGCTATAGTTTCTGAGTTTTTCTTCAACAGCTCTTGGCGACACCTAAGAAACATCGGAAGCGCGATTCATTCAATGCCCCAAACGGCAAAACAATCTGTGCGCGACCACGTCGAAAAATATATTTACTGGGGAACTATAGCCACAGACAAAATACTGCCTTACTTACCCTTTGGAAAAATATGGATTTCCGCATTAGCAAAAATGGCAGAAGAAAGCCCAACCAAAGGTCGAGTTATCAAGGCAAGAATTTACAAAGACTTCGACAGCCTTAGAGCGTACCAAGTCAATAATTTGAAAAACCTAAGATCTCAAGAACTCGAAAAAGGAATTTGAGAATGTCTAAATTTTTGACCACAACAAACAGAACCATTGTCTGGTTTAAAAAAGCTAACGACAGTGGAGACTTACAAATGAAGCCTCCCTTTCAAAGAAACCCTGTATGGACACACCCTCAAAAAAGCTACTTAATTGATAGCATATTAAATGGCTACCCTGTACCAGAAATATATATGCAGGAATTTGTAGATGAAGCAGGGAACGAACAACATATAATAATTGACGGACAACAGCGAACCAGAGCCTGCCTAGATTTCATTGAGGGTGAATTCGCAATAAAGAGTGACGAATCTCCTACTTGGGGAGGAATGAAGTTTGACGATCTATCTGCAGACGATAAGAAGAAAATATTTGGCTATACATTCATCGTCAGAATACTCCCTGAAATGTCAGACAATGATATACGGGGAATATTTCAGCGACTAAATAAAAATGTCGTCGCACTAAACGCTCAAGAGCTTAGACAAGCCACTTACTGGGGGCCTTTCATCCAAGCAATGCAAGAGCTTTCAAACTATAGCTATTGGAACACCACCGGGATATTTACTCCAGTAAACGTCAGAAGAATGATGGATATAGAATTCGTCTCCGAATTAGCAATAGCCATACTTCACGGACATCAGAACAAAAAAGAGTCGATCGATAAATACTACCTAGAATATGAAGAAGACTTTGAGCAACGAGAAGAAATAACAGAAACCTTCAAAAAAGTAATATATGAACTAGAGCAAATTCTTCCCGATATAAAATCAACTCGCTGGAAAAAGAAGACAGACTTTTACTCTCTATTCATATATCTGGCGTCGCACGAACAGCATCTGCCATTTACAGCAGAGACCCGTTCAACTTTTAGAGCCGCTCTCGACAATTTCGCGAGCGCGATTAACAACTATCTAAGCTCCACCACAGGCGACTCTGCAAGCTCGAAACAGATTGAAGAATACGGAAAATCAATTCGAGCATCATCAGACCTTGGCAACAGAAAACGGCGTCACACAGCGTTATGTGAATTGCTTGACCCAATCCTAAGTGGGGCAACCGAACAAGGTTCACCTATCAACATTCCCCCCTTACAGGATGGTTTGTTTGACTCATCCGATGAGGAGACCACTTAGGATAAAGGTGACAGATTTATTTTCTACGTCGCCCTTTTCTACTGGTTTCGCCCTTACGGCGAGTCACTTTCTCTTTGCGCGCGCAAAGAGAAAGTAACCAAAGAGAAAGCGCGCCCGGCATCCGGGTTTCGCTGCGCTCAACTCCCCTCGCTCCGGTGCTGTTCCGAGGGTCGTTACGGTGGGCCATCCCTGGCCCATCGTTCCTCGTTTGGCATCCATGCCAACCGCCCCTCTCCACAGCACCTACGCTCGGCCTCCTGACGGGATTCGGGGACCGCGTTGTTTGGACGATTTGTGGACGGCCGAGCGAAATGCAAAAGCAGAGCGTAATGCCGAAGCAAAAGCATCGCGGGCAAGCCCGCTCCTACGGTTTGTTCTGCGTTATCGCAGACGACGCCAAAGGCCCCATCAGAAGGTCGAGTGGAATCGTTGCGGAAGGGAGCGAGCCGCATGGATGCGGTGAGAGGCGTAAAGGGCCAGGGACGGCCCTTGTACGCCGGCCCCTGGAGCAATGATGGAGCGAGGGAACCCGACGAAGTCGGGCCGGATGCAAGGGGCAAGACCTTTTGCTTACTTTTGGGGCGTCTGCCAAAAGTGAGCCGCCGTAAGGGCGGAACCGTTCGAACAGACAACATATAGGCGGCGTCTGTACACAGAAAAAGGGAACAGATTTATTTTTCGCGTCAAAACGCAGCCTTTGAAAACTAACTAAATGGATTGATTAGAGGAAATTTTGATGATGGACCTTCGCTGGCTAGCCATTGCAGTGCTGCTTACTTTCGCCTCAGGCTGCTCTAACTATCAGTACAAAACATATATGGGTAACGTCGATGATCCGGCGATCAAAATACTCGATTTGTCCGGCGGTAGCGCCGATGCGCCAGTGATCCATTTTGACACCATGCAATACCGCGACTTAGGCGTTCCCTTTCACCGCCTACTGCTGGCAGTTCAAGTTGACGGCAAACGTTTACCCCATGCCGGTCGGCACTCTTTGCTGAATTTTTCAGGTTATCAGGCCGTTCGCCTAGCTCCTGGTAAGCACACGATTGAATGGTGCTGGATATCCATGAATAAGCTGGGCACCGGTGGCGGCATGTGTGGCCTCGGCGCTACCGGCATTGAACTGGAGGCAGGTAAGCGCTATCTCGCCACATGGTCTGCGGCTACCAGCATCAAGGGGCCACCTCAGAGGGAACAGATGGAAATCAGGGTCTCATCCTTTGTACTCGACCGTGACAGCGGGTTGCAGGTATATCCCTAGCAGCAGGGAAAAGCGAAAAAAGTACATATTTACCCCCTCATTTCGGATTATTTATTCATCTATATCGCCATATAACCGGCTCTGCGGTGAACTTTAAATTAATTAAAGGAAATAACTATGCGCGTAATCATTTTGTTGAGCTTATGCCTGGGCCTTGTAGCCTGTAGCACCAACCCGCAGCGGCTACATCAGGAACAAGTCATCAACGCCACAACGCCGCTAGCTAAAACACCTGCCGAGGCCCTTCGCAATGCCTCCGCTGAGCCCATGCAGATCGCGCCTGGCTGGCGCCCGAGACAGTGGCAAATCACCGCACAGGAACCCCGTATGTTGCTAGACGGCGTTCCGTCGAACTACAGGGTATTTTCGGTTGATCTAAAAGCCGGTAAACCCTTTCTGATTAAGGTGAACTCCTGGTGCGTAAACAGCTGCCTCGGTTTCAGCAAGTACGTACTGGCACCCTATCTGATCATGCTTGACGACGAGTCAAAGGTTGTTGGCCAAGGCTTCGGCCAGATGCGAGGCATAGTAGGCGTTATCGATCAGGATTTAGCTGGCCAGGTCGATCGCGACGGCACCTACTACCTGATCGTCGCGGCAGATAACCGCAACCCAGGCGAGTTGGTGGTGATCGATAACGTCATGGTGGTTGGTACCAGCGTACCGGCCAACGCGCCACGAATCCAAGTCGGAATGGGCAGCTATCCCTTCGGTAGCGTTGCCCCCTATCTGGTCGAGCCGCAATAGCGAGTAACTCCAAATAACCGAATACCGAACAGGGTAATAGGGGACAGACCACATTTATCGGCAACCTTACTTACCCTTTTCGCCCTTACGGCGAGTCACTTGACTCGCTTCGCTCGCCCTTCGGGCCAGCCTGCGGCTGTTACTCCGCTTCGCTGCGTTTCGGCATCCTGACGGGATTCGGGGACCGCTTTGTTTGGGCGATTTGTGGATGGCAGAGCGAAAGGCAAAAGCAGAGCAACAGCAGGAGCATCGCGGCCAAGGCCGCTCCTACAGGATTGCGGGAGATTCGTAGGATGGGTTGAGCGCAGCGATACCCATCACAAAGCGGCGTGCCGACGGCTGTTGGCGAAGCTGGACTATCACGCCGACGCTAGACACCAGAGACAAACCATTATCGGCATCGATGTTTACCATCAGCTCAATGAAGTTCTCTTAAAAAACCTCGGGCGTACCATCTGCTCCATCAACCAATAACACCCCGGAGCACACCATCATGAAACGCCAACTCATCCTCAGCTTTGCTTTCTCTGTACTGGCAGCCAACGTTTTTGCTGCTTCCTCTGCTCAACCAGTGGTCGCTGAAGGTGGTTCCGACCGCTTGATCGAAAACCGCGTTGCCGAGGGTGGTTCTGACCGTCTGATCGAAAACCGCGTTGCCGAAGGTGGCTCTGACCGCCTGATCGAAAACCGCGTTGCCGAGGGTGGTTCTGACCGTCTG
>Ga0247831_1002578_pt1 | contig 28924 bp, 23 predicted proteins | sample LaCruzMarch2015__9_FD_192406 | JGI IMG/M metagenome (GOLD analysis project Ga0247831, IMG submission 192406) | Freshwater microbial communities from meromictic Lake La Cruz, Castile-La Mancha, Spain - LaCruzMarch2015_1m | ecosystem: Environmental > Aquatic > Freshwater > Lake | place: Spain...
CTTGCCGAACTACGGCGTGTTCGACGAGAAGCGCGTGTTCGCGCAGGGCCCTCTTCCAGGGCCGATCAACTTCCGTGGCGTGCGCATCGGCGCCCCCGTCTGCGAGGACATCTGGAAGGAAGAGGTCGTCGAGTGTCTCGCCGAGTGCGGGGCGGAGATGCTGGTCGTCGTCAACGGCTCGCCATTCGACTGGCGCAAGCAGGACGTGCGCCTCAATATCGCCGTCGCGCGCATTGCCGAGAGCGACCTGCCGCTCGTCTATCTGAACCAGATCGGCGGCCAGGACGAATTGGTTTTCGACGGCGCCTCCTTCGTGCTCAACGCCGACGCTGGCCTCGCCGTGCAGCTGCCGGCCTGGCGCGAGGCGATTGTTGCGACGACCTGGACGCGTAGCGACGGGCGCTGGCGCTGTGCACCGGGCGAACGCGAGATGCTCGAAGAAGGCGATGCCGCCGCCTACAGTGCGTGCATGGTCGGCTTGCGCGACTACGTCGACAAGACGGGGTTCCCAGGAGTTGTCCTCGGCCTTTCGGGCGGCATCGATTCGGCGCTCGTCGCAGCGCTCGCAGCCGACGCGCTCGGGCCCGAACGCGTCAAGTGCCTGATGCTGCCCTACCGCTACACCTCCAGCGACAGCCTCGAGGACGCCGCCCTCTGTGCAAAGGCGCTCGGTGTCGCCTACGACAGCGTGCCGATCGCCCAGCCGGTGGAGGGCTTCCTGGCGGCCCTGGCGCCGATCTTCGCCGGCCGTGAGCCCGACATTACGGAGGAAAATCTGCAGTCGCGCGCCCGCGGCACGATCCTGATGGCGGTCTCCAACAAACTCGGCGCGATGGTGCTGACGACCGGCAACAAGAGCGAGATGTCGGTCGGCTATGCAACGCTGTATGGCGACATGAACGGCGGTTTCAATCCGATCAAAGATCTCTACAAGGGCGAGGTCTACCGCCTCGCCCGCTGGCGCAACGCCAATGTGCCGGCTGGAGGCAAGGGTCCTGCTGGCATCGTCATCCCCGAGCGCATCATCACCAAAGCGCCCTCGGCGGAGCTGCGCGAGAACCAGACCGACCAGGACAGTCTGCCGCCTTACGATGTGCTCGACGACATTCTCCATTGCCTCGTCGAGCAGGAGATGGCATTGGCAGCGATCGTCGCGCGCGGTCATCCGCCCGACGTCGTCAAGCGCATCGAGCGGCTGCTGTACGTTGCCGAATACAAGCGCCGCCAGTCAGCGCCGGGCGTGAAGATCTCTGCGCGGTCATTCGGCCGCGAGCGACGCTATCCGATCGTCAACAAGTTCCGCGAAAGCCTGGAGCCTGTTGCCGCCTCCCCGACATCAACCACCGCCCCCCGTCAGGTCGCCCCGCGCGCCGACGGCGGCGACGTCTCCTGAGACCAAGATGCCTAAAGGCCCCCTGATCACGCCGCGAAAAAAGCGGGCGCCAGTTGCCAGCCCCGAGACACCGGACGCGCCGACGACGGTCGCGCCGGAGCTGCCGCTGGTCGCCATCGTCGGGCGGCCCAACGTCGGCAAGTCGACCCTGTTCAACCGGCTGACGGGAAAACGTACGGCACTGGTCTCCGACATGCCGGGGCTGACGCGTGACCGCCGCGCAGAGAAAGCGACGATCGGCGGCCATCCGATCCAACTCGTCGACACGGCAGGCCTCGAAGAGGCGCCCCCCGGCTCGATCCCGTCGCGCATGCGCGAGCAGTCGGAAGCGGCGATCCGGGCGGCCGACGTCGTGCTGTTCGTGATCGACTCACGCGCTGGCGTCACCGGAGCCGACAAGCAGTTCGCCGAGGTGGTGCGCCACGCCGGCAAGCCCGCGATCCTGGTCGCCAACAAGTGCGAGGGCGCGAAAGGCAGCGACGGCTTCTACGAGGCGTTCGCTTTGGGGCTCGGCGAACCGGTCGCGATCTCGGCCGAGCACGGCGAAGGCATCGTCGACCTCGAAACCGACATGATGGCAGCCCTCGGCCTCGGCGCGGCGCTCACCAAGCCGTCGCGGCGCAAGCGCGCCCTCGCCGCCAACACCGAGCCCGTGGCACCCGAGGAAGACGCGCCGCCACCGCCGCCGGTCCGCCCGCTGCGGATCGCCGTCGTCGGCCGCCCGAACGCCGGCAAGTCGACGCTGGTCAACGCGCTGCTCGGCGAAGAACGCATGATCACCGGCCCCGAACCGGGCCTGACGCGCGACGCCATCGCGACCGACCTCGACTGGAAAGGCCGAGCAGTCCGGCTGTTCGATACGGCAGGCCTCAGGCGCCGCGTGAAGGTGCAGGAACTCGCCGAAAAGCTGTCGACCGGCGATACGCTGCGCGCCATCCGGTTCGCCGAACTGGTGATCGTCGTCATCGATGCCGAGCGCGCCTTCGAGCACCAGGACCTCGGCATCGCCGACATGGTGATCACCGAGGGCCGCGCGCTGGTGATCGCCGTCAACAAGTGGGACCTCGTGCCCGACAAGCAGCAGCGACTGAAGGACCTGATCGAGACCGCTTCGGAGAAGCTCGCCCAGGTGCCGGGGCTCACCGTCGTGCCGATCTCGGCGCTCGCCGAAAAGGGCCTCGACAAGATGATGGCGGCCGCCTTCGACACCTACGAAGTGTGGAACCGCCGCGTGTCGACGCCGCGGCTCAATCGCTGGCTCGGCGAGGCGCTGGAACGCCATGCGCCCCCCGCTCAGGCCGGGCGCCGCATCAAGATCCGGTACATGACGCAGGCCTCGACCCGCCCGCCGACGTTCATCGCGTTCTGCTCGCAGCCCGAGGCGCTGCCGAAAAGCTACGAGCGCTACCTGCTGAATAGCCTGCGCCAGACCTTCGATCTGATGGGCGTGCCGATACGCCTCAACATGCGCAAGGGCGACAACCCCTACGCCAAGCGTCGCTAAGCCGGTTGCAGGCCCGGCTGCCGGCCGGTTTCCAGGATGGATGCCATGGATCACGAAAATCAATCCGCGAGTGGGCTCGAGGCCGAGTTCCAGACGCTGCACGAATTCGTCAAGGCAGCTAAAATGCGGTTGAACCCGATGATCTGGGACTATCTGATCGGTGCCACCGAGACCGAGACGACGGTGCGGCGCAATCGACACGCCCTCGACCAGATCGCGCTGCGCCCGCGCGTGCTGCGCGACGTCTCCCACATCGATGCGACCTGGCAGGCGCTCGGCCACCGGCTGCGCCTGCCGCTGCTGCTATGCCCGGTCGGCTCGCTCGAAAGCATGGAGGCCGGCGGCGGCCGGACTGTCGCCGAGGCCGCCAGCCGCTTCGGCGTGATGACTATGCAGAGTTCCGTCTCGCCGCTGTCACTCGAGCAGGCGCGCGCTGCTGCCAATGGGGCGTTCGCCTATCAGCTCTACGTGCGCGGCGATGCGGCCTTCGTCGACGACCAGCTCGCCCGCGCCGAAGCTGCCGGTTGCGACGCTTTCTGCCTGACGGTCGATACGGCCCATTATAGCCGTCGCGAGCGCGACATCGCCAAGCGATTCGCCAAGCCGTGGCGCGCCAACGTCGACGAGACCGCGCGGCGCCACCAGATGGCACTCGCCTGGTCGGACGTCGCGCGCATCAAGGGCCGTTTCAAGATCCCGCTGATCCTGAAGGGTATCGCCACGCACGAAGACGCGCGCACTGCCGTCGAGCATGGCGTGGATGTAGTCTATGTGTCGAACCATGGCGGACGTCAGCTCGACCACGGCCGTGGCGCCCTCGACATCCTGCCCGAGGTGTTCGATGCGGTCTCGGGCAAGGCGAGCGTGTGGGTCGACGGCGGCATCTCGCGTGGCACCGATATCGTCAAGGCGATTGCGCTCGGCGCCGACCTCGTCGGCATCGGTCGGCTATACTGCTACGCGCTCGCAGCCGCCGGTGCTCCGGGCATCGTGCGCATGCTCGAGATCCTGGAGGACGAGGTCCATTCGGCCCTCGGCCTCATCGGCGCGACAAGCTTCAAGGCACTCGACCGCAGCTATCTCCACCTCGGCGCACCACCGGTGACCGCGCCGCACGTGCACAGCGCCTTCCCCCTGCTCAATCTCGACGACGAGGGTTACGGCGGCCGCTGATCCGGGTTTGTTCCAGCTTCAACAAGTCGCTTCCGGCTGCCGCCTCTTTAGGGTAAACCGGGTTCGCAGGTGCAGACCGACGGCCCAAGGCCAGCGAGGGGCGAGCCCTGTCTCTTCCGAGGCGCACACCTTCGAGGCGCAGGAGCGGCTCGCGAACGGCACCGGCCGGCGCGCGCCCTTTCGGCAGCCTTGCCGATGGGCGACTTGGTCCACTCCCCGCCTGACGGTTCACCTGCCGGCGACGATCGTGCCGGCGCACACGAGAATTTCGGCTGAAAGTCGAGGACGGTAATGGCGGTCATTCCAGAGCAGACGGTACGCGACACCAGCCCGTCGGGCAGTGCACAGGACGCAGCGGCCAAGAACGCGCGCCTCAAGAAGGCCGTCCATCGGCACTCGGCCATCTCCAGCAAGGGCATCTCGGAGCGCCTGTTCACGCTCGCCTTCTCTGGGCTCGTCTATCCGCAGATCTGGGAAGACCCGATCGTCGACATGGAGGCGCTCGAACTCAAGGCTGGCGAACACCTCGTCGCCATCGCGTCCGGCGGCTGCAACATCCTGAGCTATCTCACCGCGGCGCCGATCACGGTGACGGCGATCGATCTCAACCCGGCCCACGTTGCGCTCAATAAGTTGAAGCGCGCCGCCGTTCAGCACCTGCCGAACTACACGGCCTTCCATCGGTTCTTCGCAGAGGCCGACGCCCGCGAGAACGTCACCGCCTACTTCGACCACATCCGACCGAACCTCGACGAGACCTCGCGCAAATACTGGGAATCGCGCAATTTCGTCGGTCGGCGGCGGATCGGCTACTTCCGCACCAACCTCTACAAGCACGGCCTGCTCGGTACCTTCATCGGCGCCGGGCATCTGGTCGCCCGCCTGCATGGCGCCGACCCGCGCCGGATGCTGTCGGCGAAGAACCGCCAGGAACAGCGCGAGATCTTCGACAAGGAACTGGCGCCGCTGTTCGAGAAGCGCCACCTCCGCTGGCTGATGGAGCGGCCGGCCGCCCTGTTCGGGCTCGGCATCCCGCCCTCCCAGTTCGAGGCACTGAAGGGCAACGAGACGCACATGGCCAAGGTGCTGCGCGCCCGCCTGGAGCGGCTCGCCTGCGGCCATGATCTCGCCGACAACTACTTCGCCTGGCAGGCGTTCGGCCGACGCTATGCGACCGGTGCCTCTGCGCCGCTGCCGCCGTATCTGCAGCGCGAGAACTTCGAGACGCTGAAGGCCAACATCGGCGGCCTCGATGTGCAGCACCGCTCGTTCACCGAGTACCTGAAGGAGCAGCCGGACAAGTCGCTCGACGCCTACGTGCTGCTCGATGCGCAGGACTGGATGAAGGACGAGTGGCTGACGGAACTGTGGACCGAGATTGCCCGCACCTCGAAGCCCGGCGCGCGCGTCATCTTCCGCACCGCAGGCGAGGATACCATCCTGCCCGGCCGCGTGCCCGACGAGGTGCTCGCGCGCTTCAGTTACGACGTCGAGAGGTGCCGCAAATGGACCGAGCGCGACCGCTCGTCGATCTACGGCGGTTTCCATCTCTACGTAATGAAGGCGTGAGCGGAGTACTGTGGTGAGCGGCGAAGACAGGCGACACGGCGCGGCCGAGGCGGGTGATGGTGCGCGCCACCACATGGATGGCATCTATCGATACCAACGCTACATCTACGACCTGACGCGCAAGTACTACCTGCTCGGCCGTGATCGACTGCTCGACGAGTTGCAGCCACCGCCCGGCGGCACCATCCTGGAGGTCGGCTGCGGCACCGGGCGCAACCTGATCCTCGCCGCCAAGCGCTACCCCGATGCGCGCCTCTACGGCTTCGACATTTCCAGCGAGATGCTCAAGACCGCTCGCGCCAACATTGAGAAGGCCGGGCTCACGAGCCGCATCACGCTCGCCGAGGGCGACGCAACCAACTTCGACACGCAAGCGCTGTTCGGCATCGACGGCATCGACCGCGTGTTCGTCTCCTACGCCTGGTCGATGATCCCGCCGTGGCGCGCGGCGATCCCCGAGGCGCTGAAGGCGGTTGGCCCCGGCGGGCGGCTGCACGTCGTCGATTTCGGCCAGCAGCAGGGCTGGCCGCGCTGGTTTCAGAAGATCCTGTTCGCCTGGCTCGCTCGCTTCTCGGTGACCCCGCGCGCCGAACTCGAGGACGAACTGCGGACGGCCGCCGCCGAGCGCGGTTTCTCCCTCGACTTCCAGCGCCTTTATCGCGGCTATGCCGACTACGCTGTGCTGCGCCGACGCTGAGCGGTCGAGCCCTCCTCGCTCGATTGGTGTGGTCAACACATAGCTTCGCTGCTATCTGTCCCTCGACCAGGGGAGCACACGATGCAACGCGCCAAGCACTACACCTCATCCAGCGATATCGCCGTCTCGCATCAGCCCCGCCTGCCGGCGTTCTCGCGCCGCAGTGTGATCGCCGGCGGCTCGACACTGCTCGCCGCGGGCCTGCTCTCCGGCATCGGGCCACGGCCGGTGCTAGCAGCCACCGCCGCCCACCGTTTCAAGGTCGGCGCCGCCGAAATCATCGTGCTGAGCGACGGCCGCTTTTCCCTGCCGAAGAGCTTCGTGCTACCCGACCGTACCGATGCCGAACTGGCGGCGCTGTTCGAGAAGGCCAGTGCCAAGCTCGATCTGATCGCCGAGACCAACGTCACCATTGTCAAGATCGGCAGTCATGTCGTGCTGATCGACACCGGCGCCGGCCCGGACTTCATGCCGACGCTCGGCAAGCTCACCGACAATCTCGAAGCGGCCGGCATCAAGGCCGCCGAGGTGACGCACGTCGTCTTCACGCATGCACACGCCGATCACTTTTGGGGCGTCGTCGACCCGCTCACAGAAGGCACTCTGTTCGAGGGCGCGCGGCACGTGATGACCGCGGTCGAGCGCGACTTCTGGTTGAAGCCCGGTGTTGAGACCACGGTTCCTGAAGCACACAAGACGATGGCTGTCGGCATCACCCGCCGCATGAAGCAACTCGGCGATAAAATCGAGGCGGTGAAGCCCGGGGCTGAGATCGTACCCGGAATGACGTTGATCGAGACGCCCGGCCACACACCAGGGCATGCGTCCGTGGCGGTGCGCTCCGGCACTGAGGAGCTCGTCGTGCTCGGCGATGCACTCACCCAGCATGTCGTCTCGTTCGCAGCCCCTGGCTGGCGGTGGGGGCCTGACCTCGACGCCGATGTCGCGATCGCCACGCGCAAGCGCCTGCTCGACCGTCTCGCCACCAGTAAGGCGCGCGTGGTCGGCTACCATCTGCCTTGGCCCGGCAGCGGCCATGTCGAGGCCAGGGATGGCGCTTACCGCTTCGTCGCCGGCTGACTTCTCGCAGGGGTTGCAGGTTGCGCGTGCACCGACGCAACACGCAGTCGGCGAATGAACGATTTCTGCCACAATTCGTTGTCGCCGATCCGTCGCCATAGTAATTCTCTGTGACGGTCGCATGCGGCCGCCTACCCGGGACGTGTGGTGTTTATCGCGGGGGCGAGTGTTATGATGGTGTCGGCATTTCGGTCCGGGTTTGCCGGACGCTTATTCACTGCTCTGGTTGCCACTTGCGTCGCATCGAGCGCGATGATTGCAGCGCTGCCGACGTCCGCAGTCGCGAAAGATCAGGTCAATCAGCCTTTGGTGCTGGTAGTGTCCCTGGCCCGCCAGACGATGCAGGTTTTTCGCGGCACCGAGGTGGTCGTCAACACCAGGATTTCGAGTGGGCGGGACGGGCACCGCACGCCGACCGGCGTCTACTCGATCCTGCAGAAGAACCGCCAGCACTTCTCCAATCTCTACGGCGGCGCGCCGATGCCATTCATGCAGCGCATCACGTGGTCGGGCATCGCCCTGCACGCCGGCGCACTGCCGGGTTATCCCGCTTCGCACGGCTGCATCCGCCTGCCGCCCGCCGTCGCGAAGGATCTGTTCGCGATGACCGCGATGGGTGGTCGCGTGATCGTCTCCGACCAGCCATTGGAGCCCCGCCTCGTTGCGCACGCGAGCCTGTTTCGTCCACTGCCGCTCGGCGACGGCGACAGCAGCGCCGATGCCGGCAGCGAGCAGCTTGGCGGACCGCATGGCCAGGGCCGCCGCATTGCAAGTGCTGAAGGCGGCCCGCTCGTCGGGCTCGCCTCCGCGCCCGCGCCTGCCGACTTGTCAACACTGCGTCGCCCGCACACGCAACTCGAGGCTCGTCGCATGCGCGAGGCCGAGCGTGCCGGCTTCGAGACGGCGATCACCTCGGCCAGGTCACGCCGTGCCGACGCCGAGAGCGAGTTGGCTCAGTTGAAGACCGCGATCGCCGAGGTCCAGAAGACCGAAACGCAGACGCTGCGCGAGACCGAGCGGCTGGCCGAGATCAAGAAAAAGGCCGAAGCGATGGCCGCCGAGGCACGTCGCATCCTCGAGAAGGAATACGCCGAGATCACGCCGGATACCGAGTTGCCGCCAGAGCGTATCGCCGAACTCGAAGAGCGAGAGAAGGCACTGGATGCGCTGCTCATGGATCGCGACGGGGAAGCCCGCCTCGCGCAGGAGGAGCACTCTGAAGCGACCGCCGCACTGACCGGTGCGCGCACCGGCCGCGCCGAGATCGAAGCGCGCTTTGCAGCGCTCCGCACGGCGATCGTCGACTCCGCCAAGGAACTCGCGCAGGCCGAGCAGGCACTGAAAGAGTATGAGCGGCGCATGCGCTCGCGCGACCTGCCGATCTCGATCTTCGTCAGCGCCCGGACCGGCAAGGTCGACGTGCGCCAGGGTTTCAACATCATCCATGAGGCGACCGTTGAACTCGTCGGCGGCGCTACCGCGCTCGGCACGCACGTGTTCACCGCCGTCGGCGCCGATGGCACGCGCAGCGCGCCGGACCTGCGCTGGTCGGTCGTGACGCCCGAGAGCGGCGCTGCCTCGGCGTCGCGGGTCGCCAACAGTGCGAGCGCCAGCGCCCGCAAGTCCCGCGCTCGCAGCGAGCCGACCGCGACGATTGCAGCCCCCGCGCAGGACACGCCGACCGCTGCGCTGGAGCGTGTGCGGTTCGGCGAGGACACGCGCCAGCTGATCGCCGAACTGATCCGCCCCGGTTCGTCGCTGGTCGTCACCGACCGGGCGCCGAGCAACGAAACAGGCAAGTACACCGACGTGATCGTCGACATTCGCTGAACAGCGGTCGTCGAAAGACGGCGGCTGAGATAGCTTTACGGGGCTCCGGGAGAGAGGGACACCTCCCGGCTGTCCATTTCTGCCGTCACCTTGTGATGGCATGCGGGAGGAACTTCTCATGACCTGTGCCACCGGTGTCCGTCGACGGACGCCATTGCGGACCATCTCCGCACTTGCCGCTGCCGTGTGTGCCTCGCTCGCCCTCGCCGGCTGCGCCGATCTCCTGGAGGCGACGTTCGGTGCACTGTACGATCGCACCGACACCGGCGAGCTCAAGGGCAAGATCATCGTGCAGTGGGTCGATCACGACAAATTCGAGTTCGTACCCGACCCGGCCGACCCGCTGATCTTCCGCCGCAGGAACGGCGAAACGATCCAGCCGCAGCGGATGTTCACAGACGGCGGCTCGGTGCCGCCCGCGCTGCGCGCTATCAAGAGCTACTCGCCCTGGGGCTACGCGCCGGCCTTCATCGTGCACGACTGGTTGTTCGTGATGAAACAGTGCGGCATCGCCGGCAACGACCAGTTCGACGTCGACAAGGCCGCAACCATCATGGCCGAAGCCATGAAGACGGTGATGGAAAACCCGAAGTTCGGTGGCCCGAAGAAGCTCGTGCACTACTCGATGTACGAGGCCGTCCGCTCACGCGCCGCGCACGACTACTGGAACAGTGGCAAGTGCGACTCCCCTACCACCGGCCAGGCACGGACGGCCACAAAGGGACGCGCGATGGCACCTGCCTCGACGCGCACAGACCTGCCGCGATTCGTCATCTCGTTTCCGTAACGCCAGACACCGGTCACCACCCGTCGCGTCTCACCGCTCGGCGGCCGCGCGCGCGAGCCGATCGGCGATCGCCGCCCCGAGGCTCTGTTCCGGGATGGCCATCACAGCGATCGCCGTCACCTCCGGCCGGTCGAGCGCCCGCAGCGCCGTGAACAGATTGGCCGCCGCCTCGACGAGATCGCCGCTGGCCGAAAGATTGAATGCTGGCCCGTCGTGTGCCGGCACATCCGGCCCGAACGCCAGCAGTGCCTCGCCCGCGCGCACATCGACGGCACCGAGCCTCACTCGCGCGACGGGCGCATAGTGGCTCGCGAGCTGCCCCGGCGCGTTCGGCCGATGCGCGTCGCCGCCTGAAACGTCGATCGCCTCACCCAACGCTGCTTCGAGCATCTCGCGTGTCACGGCGCCCGGCCGCAGCAGCACGGCGACCGCGCCCGTGACGTCGACGATGGTCGACTCGATACCGACCTCGGCAGCCCCGCCGTCGAGGATCAGGTCGACCGCCTCACCGAGATCGGCTGCCACATGCGCCGCCGCCGTCGCGCTGACGTGACCCGACCGATTGGCGGAGGGTGCTGCGACAGGGACGCCTGCCGCCACCAGCAGGCGGCGCGCGATCGCGGACGACGGCACGCGCACGGCGACGGTGTCGAGCCCGGCGGTGACGATGTCGGCGATGCCGGCCGCTTCGCGCCGCGCCAGCACCAGCGTCAGCGGCCCCGGCCAGAACGCCGCGGCGAGGCGTTCAGCGCGCGCGTCGAGCACGGCGATGGCACGCGCAGCCGCGAGATCAGCAACGTGCGCGATCAGCGGATTGAAGCTCGGGCGACCCTTGGCAGCATAGATCGCGGCGACGGCGCGCGCATTGGTTGCATCAGCGCCGAGGCCGTAAACCGTCTCGGTCGGGAACGCGACGAGACCACCAGACCGGATGATCCGGCCGGCCTCCTCGATCGCCGCGTCGCTCACGCCCAGGATACGCATCGTTCTCCACACGCCATTCTTCATACGCGCCGTTCTTCAAACGCCACGTCGCGCGTGCCGCCTTCCAGCCGCCGCCCGCACCGCCTAATGTGTGGGCAGACCGGAACCAAGAGCAGCACCCGAGGCCGCATATGACCTATCAGGCACCCGTAGACGACATCATGTCCGCGCTCAACAGCGCCGTGGGCCTTGGCCGCCAACTCGACGCCGGCCTCTACGATGGCCTCGACGCCGACACCATCCGCGCGGTGATCGAGGAGGCCGGCAAGTTCGCCGGCGACGTTCTCGAGCCGCTCAACTGGCCGGGCGACCGCGCCGGCTCGAAACTGGTCGACGGCAAGGTGATCACGCCCGCCGGCTGGGCCGAGGCCTACAAGGCGTTCGCAGCCGGCGGCTGGTCGGCCCTGCCCGGCCCCGAGGCCTACGGCGGCCAGGGCCTTCCGGAGATCGTCTCGACGTCGGTGTGCGAGATCTGGAACTCGACCAACATGGCGTTCGGGCTCTGTCCGCTGCTGACACAGGGTGCCATCCACGCGGTCGAGGCGGTCGGCTCGGACGACCTCAAGCGGCTCTATCTGCCGCGCATGATCTCCGGCGAGTGGACCGGCACGATGAACCTCACCGAGCCGCACGCCGGTTCCGATCTCGGCGAGTTGCGCGCCAAGGCCGAGCGGGCAGGCGATGGTACCTACCGCATCACCGGCACCAAGATCTACATCACCTACGGCGACCACGAGATGACCGACAACATCATCCATCTGGTGCTCGCCCGCCTGCCCGACGCACCGGCCGGCACGCGGGGCATCTCGTTGTTCCTCGTGCCGAAGGTTCTCGTCAACGCCGACGGCACGCTCGGCGCGCGCAACGACGTCGTCTGCGCCGGCCTCGAACACAAGCTCGGCATCCACGCCTCGCCGACCTGCGTGATGAAGTACGGCGAGCAGGGCGGCGCGATCGGCTACCTCGTCGGCGAGGAGAACAAGGGCCTCGCCGCCATGTTCATCATGATGAACCAGGCCCGCCTCGCCGTCGGCATGCAGGGCGTCGCCATCGCCGAGCGAGCGACGCAGCGCGCCATCAAATATGCGGGCGAGCGCCGCCAGGGTCGCGGCAGCAGCGGCGAAGGCATGGTGCCGATCATCCAGCACGCCGACATCCGCCGCACGATCCTGACCATGAAGGGCCTGACGCAGGCGGCGCGCGCGATCTGCCTCGACACCGCCATCCAGCTCGATATCGCCCACAAGGCGAAGTCGTCCGAGGCCCGCCAGGCCGCCGCCCATCGTGCGGCGCTGCTCACGCCCGTGGCCAAGGCGTTCTCGACCGACATCGGCTGCGAGGTCGCCTCGATGGGCGTCCAGATCCACGGCGGCATGGGCTTCGTCGAGGAGACTGGCGCCGCACAGTATTACCGCGATGCGCGCATCCTGCCGATCTACGAGGGCACCAACGGCATTCAGGCGATGGACCTCGTCGGCCGCAAGCTGCCGCTGGAGGGCGGCCGGGTGATGATGGCTTACCTCGGCGATCTCGTCTCGACGGTCGAGGACGTCGCCCAGTCAAACCAGCCGGCGTTCGGCCGCATGGGCGAACGGCTCGCCCGCGCCGTCAAGGCACTCGGCGAGGCGAGCCGCTGGATGGGCGGTGAACTGGCCCGACGCCCCGATGCGGCGATGGCCGGCGCGACGCCGTATCTCCGGCTGTTCGGGCTCGCTGCCGGCGGCGTCTACCTCGCCCGCGAGGCGCTGGCAGCCGCCCGCGACGGCGGCGCCGGCGCGCCCGAGACGATCGCGCGCGCGCGCGTGTTCGCCGAGACGCAGGCGGTGATCGCCGAAGGCCTCTGCGATGCCATCATAACCGGCGCCGACGGCATCCTCGCCGTCGCGCCCGACCGCCTTTCGGCCTGAGGGAGTTGAACCATGCCGACCACCACACCGGGTCTCGAGATCACGCGCCAGGACGGCGTGCAGACCATCCGCTTCATACGGCCTGAGAAAAAGAACGCGCTGCAATCGGCGATGTATGTCGCCATGACCGAGGCGATCCGCGCGGGCGACACCGACGCGAACGTCACGGCCCACCTGTTCATCGGCTCGGGCGGCGTGTTCACCGCCGGCAACGACATCGCCGAGTTCGCCGAGCGGGCCAAGGGCGGCTCGTCGCTCGGCCAGCCGGTGCTCGGCTTCATCAAGCTGCTGCCGCTGATCGCCAAACCGGTGATCGCGGCCGTCGACGGCCTCGCGGTCGGGGTCGGCACCACGATGCTGTTCCACTGCGATCTCGTCTACGCGACGCCCACGGCAAGCCTCAGAACCCCGTTCCTCGATCTCGGCCTCGTGCCGGAAGCAGGCTCCTCCCTCCTGGCGCCGCAGCGCATGGGCTATGCCCGCGCGTTCGAGATGCTGGTGCTCGGCGAACCGTTCAATGCCGAACGCGCGAAGGACGCCGGCATCGTCAACGCAATCGTTCCGGCGGACCAGTTGGAAGCCACCGCTCGCGCCGCAGCCCTCAAGCTCGCCCGCAAGCCACCCGGCGCACTTGCCGCCTCCCGCCGGCTGATGCGCGGCGATCCGGGCGCGATCTCGGCACAGATCGACGAGGAAGCACGCATTTTCGGCGAGCGGCTGCAGACACCGGAAGCGCGCGAAGCCTTCGCCGCCTTCCTCGAAAAGCGCGCACCGGATTTCGGCAAGCTCAAGGGGTGACCGTCTTTCCCCCTCTCCCCGCGCTGTGCGGGGAGCGGGTCGGGGTGAGGGGCGGCGCTGGAGAAGCTCTAGGTGAGACAAACGCCATGAAGGTTGCGATCCTCGACGATTACTTCGACACGTTGCGCACGCTGCCGTGCTTCGCCAAGCTCGCCGGCCACGACGTGACCGTGTTCAACGACCACGTGCAGGACACCGACGCACTGGCCGCCCGCCTCGCCGACACCGAGGCGCTGGTGCTGATCCGAGAGCGCACGCACATCCGCAAGGCGCTGCTGGAGCGTCTGCCGAAGCTCAAGCTGGTCAGCCAACGCAGCGTCTACCCGCACATCGACATCGCCGACTGCACGCGGCTCGGCATCGTCGTCTCGTCCAACATGCACGCCGGCACGCCATCTTATGCGGCCGCCGAATTGACCTTCGGGCTTATTCTGGCGGCGATGCGCCAGATCCCGCAGCAGATGGCGGCGCTGAAGGCCGGCGTCTGGCAGACCGGCGTGTTCCACACATTGCGTGGCAAGACGCTCGGCATCTACGGCTATGGCCGCATCGGCGCGGCGGTGGCTGGCTACGGACGCGCGTTCGGCATGTCGATCGTGGCATGGGGCAGCGCGGACGGTCAGGCCCGCGCCCGCGCCGACGGCATCGCGGTGGCGCGATCGCGCGAAGCCTTCTTCGCCCAGTGCGACGTGCTCTCGCTCCACCTGCGGCTGGTGCCGGCCACCCGCCACATCGTGACAGCCGACGACCTCGCAGCGATGAGGCCGACGGCGCTGATCGTCAACACCTCGCGCGCGCCACTGATCGCGGAAGGCGCGCTCGAAGCCGCCCTGAAGGCCGGCCGACCCGGCATGGCCGCCGTCGACGTGTTCGAGCAGGAGCCGGTGCGCGATGCAGCCCATCCGTTGCTTGCCCTGCCGCAGGTGACGGCGACGCCGCACGTGGGCTACGTGACCCGCGACGAATACGAACTCCAGTTCTCCGACATCTTCGACCAGATCGTCGCGTACGCTGCGGGCAATCCGATCAACGTCGTCAATCCGGATGTGCTGGCGCAGGCGCGGTGAGGGGTGGCCCAAGTGAGGGCCACGCGTGTGCCTTGATGTTGGTGAGCGGCGCTTGGCAAGCACCGACGCACCGAGCTCTATGCGTTGCGGGACCATATCGGAACGCAACTCATGCCCGTTGAAACCTGACCGCCAATGGCGTATATCTAACAGCCATGCGGTGGACGCGGGCAGACATCAGCTTCGAGCTGTTGGTTGACGAAACGGATCATCCGGTCGTCACGTTCGACATCGCGACGCCGCTGGGCATGCTGCGCCTGATGGGTGAAGTGACCGTTGATACCGACGCCGGCCTTGTCCTCTCGGGGTGCCACATTGAGGGACCAGGGGCTAACCGGGTCGGTATCGGCCACCTGCGCATGATCGCTACTATTGCTTTGGAGGAGACCGGCTATGAGTGGATCGAGATTCAAGGAGCGGATCGCACGACTGGGGCCAATCCGGGCCGTCGACCGCGTCCCCTCCGGTTCTCGCGTCATCGTTGAGCTGCGAGTTTCTGATGCTGGCAGGGTCAATGTGATCACGGCCACCGAGGCACTCGCTCGTCGCGGCCTCAGCATGCTCAAGGCGAAGCGGGCGATCGAGGCGGCGCTGGCGGCGGGCTCGCATCGGCTGATCGTGCCAACCGTAGAAAACATCGAGTCGCTTACGGCCGACCTCGCCGCCGCTGGGATCGAAGCGGTGACGGTGGCAGACTGGGAGCCGGACGTGGCGGCGATCCGAAGTGCGCTAGGGCTGACGCAAGAGCAGTTCTGCCTGAACTTCGGGCTCACCCTCGACACGCTCCAGAACTGGGAGACCGGCCGTCGCACGAACCTCGATAGCGTCGCGTGCGCGTATTTGCGAACCATCGCGTGCGCGCCTGACGTTGTGGCCGCTGCGCAGGCTCGACGTGCCGTCAAATTGGTCGAGGTGGCGTCATTTCTCGCCCACCCGATTCGCAAGGGCGAGCCCGCGAAGGTGCCCTGAAGGCCTTGCCATCGACATCCAGGCATCCAACTCGGGGCAGATGGCAAAGCGAAAGCAAGCATGCTGCTTGTGTCGTCGCGGATCTCTGGGCGTTCGAGCATCCCCGCCGCAATCACACCCCCTTACGAAACACATGCAGCGTCTTGTACCGCCCGGCGTCGGTGAAGCCGCGCTTTTCGACCAGGGCGCGGCCGGCGGCCAGTCCTTTGTCGTAGGCGAACGAGCGGGTGTAGAAGTGGATCTCGCCGCCGGGGCGCAGGCGGTCGGCGAGCACCAGGGTCATTTCTTCGTCGGTCAGCGCGCCGTAGCTGTCGTTCTCTGCGGTGCGGTATTCGCCGATGTGGAAAAGCGTGGCGATGTCGAGGTCGGGCATCAGCCGGCGGTCGATCTGGTAGATGTCGCCGAAGTAGCACTTGTAAACGAAGCCGAGTTCGGCGTTCTCCAGCAGCAGGGCGACATAGGCGTCGTACTCGTCCTTGGAGGCGGTGATCGCGAACACCTGATTGCCGGCGTCGGAGGCTGCGACCTTCAGCCCGACGATGTGATGGTTGCCGGTGCCCATGTGGAACAGGTCCTTGCCTCGCACGTCCCGCTCGGCGAGGTAGTCGACGAAGTGGAGATCGCAGGGGCACTGCTTTTCGTCGAGCGACCACGTCGAGTTCCAGGCGTTCAATCGTGCCATCCGGTGTCCGGCCCAGGGCCGCTCCCTCATGTTCGGGCAGGCGCCGACAGTGGCGTTGCCGGTTCGTCGGATAAGATCTCGAAATGTGACGCGCCCACGGCGCCCGTGAGCCTGAAGGCGCGATCGCTGACACCGGCCGGCAGCGGGCGCTGCGCGAAGACGAGGATCGCCGCCTGTGGATTGGAGCGCCTGAGGGCTTCGATCATCGCGGTTTCGGTGGCAGGTTCGAGCGCCGCCAGTGCGTCGTCGAGCACCACCAGATCGGGCTTGTGCAGGATGACGCGGGCAATCGCCAGCCGCTGGCGCTCACCGCCGCTCAGCACCTGATCCCAGCGGCCTTCCTTATCGAGGTCGGCACCGAGCCCTTCGAGGCCGACCGCCACGAGTGCCCGCTCGATATCGGCGCGCGCGACCGTCTCGGGCGGGACCGGATACACCAGCGCACCAGCGAGCGTGCCGAGCGGCATGTAGGGCTTCTGTGGGACCAGGGCGGCGATTGCTCCGGGTCGACGGGCGACGCGACCGATCGACGGCTGCTCGAGGCCAGCGACGACCCGCGCGAGCGTCGACTTGCCGCTCGACGAGGCGCCCTGCACCAGCACGGTCTCGCCCGCGTGCACGGCGAGATCGATCGGAGCGACGAGGGCGCGGCCGTCCCGGCTGGCGATCCCGGCGCCAGTGAGCGCGAGCACGGCGCCACCGGCGGCTCTAGGAATGGCGGCGGTCGGCGCCAGTGCCTCGCTGGCATCGACCAGTTCCATGATCCGCCGCGCCGAGGCATACCACTCGGCGATGCGGCTGTAGTTGTCGACCACCCAGGAGATCGCCATCTGCACCTGGATGAAGGCGGCGGCGAGTTGCGTCACCTGCCCGAGGGTCAAGTCGCCCGCCAGATACTTGGGCGCCGCGAACAGCAGCGGCACGATCGGGATCATCGGGCCCGTGGCGTTCGTCACCCACGTCAGGTGGCCGTGGCTGCGCACGACGGCGAGCCAGCGGCCGACCACCTCGTGATAGGCCTTGCCGATGATCCTGCGCTCGGCCGGGCCGCCTTGCATCAGGGCGACGCTCTCGGCGTTGTCGCGCAGCCGCATCATAGCGAAGCGGAAGTGGCCCTCCGCCTCGTTCTTTGCTCCGACGCGGCCGACCAGCGGCCGGCCGATCCACGCCATCAGCGCGGACGCGAAAATGCCATAGGCGAACGCCAGCCACACCATGTAGCCCGGCAGCGTGAACGAGCCGATCTTGATCGCGCCACCGACCGACCACAGGATAGCGACGAACGCGATGCCGCCGACGAACGCCGTGAGCAGGCCGATGCCGAGATCGACCAACATCTCGGTCGCCCAGCGCGTATCGTCGGAGATGCGGTACTCGGGATTCTGCGGCTCCGTGCCGGTGGCGGCGAGCCGATAATAGCGGCTATCGGCGAGCCAGGCGGTGATCAGGTTCTCGACCAGCCAGGCACGCCAGCGCACTTGAAGCGTTTCGCGGGTTATGACGATGGCGACGCCGATCGCCGCCATCAGGGCGACGATCATCAGGAAGACCAGCACGGCCTGTTGCACCTGCGCGACGTCGCGCCTTTCGAGCGCGTCGAAGAACCAGCGGTTCCAATGGTTGAGCTGCACCGTGATGAATGTCGAGGCAAGCAGCGCCAGGACGAGGCCGATCGTCAGCAGCCACGCCCGCGCTCTGCTAGCGCCCTGCCAGAACCCGCCACTGAACGCGAGAAAGCGGCGCGCGACGACAGGGTCGAGCCCGAAGGTCGGCGGCTGGTCAGTCGATGGCACAGGACTGGTCATGCTACTCGATCAGTCCGCCTCGTTTAAAGCCTCGGAACGCGCCCAGTGCCGCATGTACAGCGCGCCAAACCATATTTCTTAGCGGGCCACGACCAATGCCGGCAAGGGAACTTTCGCGGCCTCAGCGTCCGACCGCGTAGCCCTGCATGAAGCGGGCGCTGGCACCCGCCCGGATGAAGCCATCTTTGCGCTGCACCGCACAGACCCGGCCCAGGCTCCACGGGTCCCCGACCTCGAGTTTGTGGCCACGGCTCCTCAAACCCGCCACGGTCGCCTCCGGGAAGCGCCCTTCGATGGTGAGCTTGCCCGCCTCGAACGGGCGCGGGTGGAAGGATTGCGGCACGTGGCGGCTCGTAAAAAGTGGCGCGTCGATTGCTTCCTGCAGGTTCATGCCGTGGTGGAGGATGCGCAGCAGCGTCAGCAGGCTCCACTGTTCCTGCTGGTCGCCACCGGGCGTGCCGAGGCCGATGAACGCTTGGCCGTCGCGGGTGACCAGCGTCGGCGTCAGCGTCGTGCGGGGCCGGCCGCCGGGCACCAGCCGCGAGGGGTGCCCCTCGGCGAGCCAGCAGATCTGCCCGCGCGTCGAGATCGGGAAGCCGAGGCCCGGCACCACCGGCGAACCTTGCAGCCAGCCGCCGGACGGCGTCGCCGAGACGAGGTTGCCCCAGCGGTCCAACACCTCGATGTGGACGGTGTCGCCCCACTGCGCCTCGAACCACTCGGGCGGCAAGGGCGCAAACGTCGGCTCGCCGCCTCCCGGTCCGACGTGAGTATCGGCCCCGGCCATGGCGAGCACCTCGGCGATGCGTTCGCGTGCTCCGGGCAGGTCGGACGCGACGAAGCCGAGCGACGCCTGCTCGCCGATCAGCCGCCGCCGCGCTGCCGTGTTCTCCGCCGAAAGCAATTGCCCGAGCGGCACGTCGACGTGATCGGGATCACCGTAGAAGGCCTCGCGATCGGCGAACGCGAGTTTCATCGCCTCGACGATGGTGTGGATGAACTGGTCGCCCACGGGGTCCATCGCCGCGAGGTCGAAGCCCTCGAGCAGCGCGAGCGTCTGCAGCATGACAGGGCCTTGCCCCCAGGGCCCGGTCTTGTGAACGCGGACGCCATGGTAGTCGCGGGACGCAGTCGGCTCGTAACGCGCCTGATAGCGGGCGAGATCGTCGCCGGTGAGCAGCCCCTTGTGGCGGCGACCTGTCGAATCGACGAGCTCCGCCGTGCGGTAGAAATGATCGATCGCCTCGGCGACGAAACCTCGGTACCAGGCGCGCCGGGCCGCCTCGATCTGGGCCAAACGATCGCCGCCGGCCGCCAGGGCCTCGGCGAGCACCCGCTTGTAAGTCGCGGCGATCTGCGGCGTGCGCATCATCGCGCCGGGTCGCGGAACGTCGCCGCCCGGCAGCCACACCTCGGCCGTCGTCGGCCAGGCGTCGCGGAAGAACTCACGCGCCGCGAGGATCGTCGCGGTGATGCGCGGCACCACGGGAAAACCGTGCTCCGCATAGCCGATGGCAATTTCCAGGACGTCTGCGAGTCGCATCGTGCCGTGGTCGGCGAGCAGGCGCATCCAGCCGTCGAAGGCACCGGGCACGACGCACGGCAGCAAGCCGGTGCCCGGCATCTGGGTGAGCCCGAGGCGCGCGAAATGCTCGGGCGACGCGGCCATCGGGAACACACCCTGTGCGCACAGCACTTCGGGCTCGGCCGCGTCGGCGCGCTTGAAGATCACCGGCACCTCGCCGCCGGGGCCATTGAGATGCGGTTCGACGATCTGCAGCACGAAGCCCGCCGCCACCGCCGCATCGAACGCGTTGCCGCCGCGCTCCAGCATCGCCATACCGGCCGACGAGGCGAGCCAGTGCGTCGTCGACACAGCGCCGAACGTGGCCAGGATCTCCGGCCGCGTCGTGAAGCCGGCGCCGGTCGGATTGGCATAATAGCGCGGCGTGGTCATGGCTGGACGTCCCTGCTCGAATGCGCTGCCCGGCTTTCCTATGGACCACTATGCCCCGCGCATGCAGCGCGCGCACCCGTGGCATGCAGAGGCCTGTCCGGCGCGCCGCAGCGGTTGACGCGCCGCAGCGACTGTCGGACCCTCGCTCAGCAACCCGCGCGAGGCCGCCCATGACGCTCCTGCTGCTGAAGAACTTCGAGTTGCTCGATCCCGACCACGACGAGGTGCGGGGCGGCTACCAGGTCCTGATAGAGGGCGAGAAGATCAAGGAGGTTTCGACCCAGCCGATCAAGTCCGCCACGGCCGACGTGATCGACTGCGGCGGGCGCACGCTGATGCCCGGCCTGATCGACAGCCACGTGCACGTATTTCTCTCCGAGGTCGTCATCCGCCGGCTCGAGGACATGCCACTGACGCTGATGACGGCACGCGCCGCCGTGCTGATGCGCGCCATGCTCGATCGCGGTTTCACCACCGTGCGTGACACCGGCGGCGCCGACTGGGGCATCAAGGCCGCCGTCGACCAGGGCTTCCTCGCCGGCCCACGCCTGTTCATCGCCGGCAAGGCGATCGGCCCGACCGGCGGCCATTCGGACGGCCGCCGCCGCACGGACCCCGGAACTCGCTGCCACTGCTGCAATGCGCTCGCCTTCACCATGGGCGTCGCCGACGGCGAGGCCGACGTCCGCCGTGCCGTCCGCGAGGAGATGCGCCAGGGCTGCGACCACGTGAAGATCATGATGTCGGGCGGCGTCGCCTCGCCCTACGACCCGCTCGAAAGCCTGCAGTTCTCGCCGGGCGAGGTGGCCGCCGCCGTCGAGGAGGCGCACGCCTTCGGCCGCTACGTCTGTGCCCACGCCTACTCGCCCGAGGCGATTACGCGAGCCGCCCACGCCGGCGTCCGCACCATCGAGCACGGCAACCTCGTCGACGAGCCGAGCGCGAAGCTGATGGCCGAGAAGGGCATGTTCCTGATCGCCAATCTCGTCACCTACTTCGCCATGCGCGAGCGTGCGACCGAGTTTGGCATGAACGCCGAGATGCTGGCCAAGAACGACCTCGTCATCGACGGCGCCTTGCGCTCGCTGGAGATCTGCCAGCGTGCCGGCGTGCCGGTCGCCTTCGGAACCGACCTACTCGGCCAGCTTCAGGTCGAGCAGTCCCGCGAGTTCTCGATCCGCGCGCAGGTGGTGAAGCCGATCGACATCATCCGCTCGGCAACCACGATCGGCGCCAAGGTGCTTCGCCGCGAGGGTCAACTCGGCTGCATCAAACCCGGCGCCTGGGCCGACCTTCTGGTGGTCGACGGCAATCCGCTAAAGGATGTCACCGTGCTCGAGCATCAGGGCCGCCATCTCTCGGCAATCATGAAAGGCGGCACGTTCCACAAGAACCGGCTTACGGCCTGAGGCGCCCCGTGTAACGCCTCACCGCTTGCCGAGCACCCGGCCCGCCACCGCATCGAGCTTGGCCATGATCGCGGGATCGCGGGCTTCGGGCGCGGTGATCAGCGCGACGTCGAGCGCGGTGTCGGAGCCGATCGGGCAGGGCGGGTGGACGCGCGGGAAGCTCTTCGCCAGTTCCGCGACGAGGCGCTGCGCCTTCTCGGTGTTGGCGTGCATCACCTTGATCACGGCTGCGACGTCGACGTGCTGATGCTCGTCGTGCCAGCAGTCGTAGTCGGTCACCATGGCGACGGTCGCGTAGCAGATCTCCGCCTCGCGGGCGAGCTTGGCTTCCGGCATGTTGGTCATGCCGATCACGTCGCAGCCCCAGCTGCGGTAGAGGTTGCTCTCCGCCCGCGTCGAGAACTGCGGGCCTTCCATCACGAGATATGTGCCGCCCATCTGGTACTGGATGCCGGCAGCCTTGACGGCCTTTTCGACCTCGGCGACCAGCAGCGGGCTGACCGGATCGGCCACCGAAACATGGCCCACGAACCCATCGCCGAAGAACGTCTTCTCGCGCGCGAAGGTGCGGTCGATGAACTGGTCGACGAGCACGAACACGCCGGGCGCCAGTTCTTCCTTGAACGAACCGCAAGCCGAGATCGAAACGAGGTCGGTAACGCCCGCCCGCTTCAAGCAGTCGATATTGGCGCGGTAGTTGATGCCGGTCGGCGTCACCTTGTGGCCGCGACCGTGACGCGGCAGGAAGCGGATCGGCAGTCCTGCCATTTCGGCGAACAGCACCTGATCCGATGGCCTGCCCCACGGGCTCTCGACCGTCCGCCATTCGGCGTTCTCGAGGCCGGGCAGGTTGTAGAAGCCTGAGCCGCCGATGATGCCGAGCACGGACTGTGTCATGCGTATCTCCCTCGCGTAGACAGGCGCCGCCACGCGGCCACCGCCGGCGGCACCCTTAGCCGCAAACGGGATCGGACGCGAGAGGCTTGGCGGTCCGGGCGCAGCCGCGTCATCGCGCGCCCTCAGATCGGAGTGCCTCAGCCGCCCGCGATGTCTGCCCCGGTCGAATGGCGGTAGGACAGTCGGCCCGCGAGTTTACGTTTCGACTGGCCTCCCGAGATCGACATTCGACCCGGGCGCATATTTTTGAATGCGGACGTCGCTGGTTCGGGCGTGCGCTTCCATCCCTTCCAGCCGGGAGATCCGCGCCGACACGGGAGCGAGCGCTTGGCAGGCGCCACGGTCCATCCGCTGCCACGTCAGGGGCTTCAGGAACTTGTGCACCGATAGGCCTGCCGAATATCTGGCGGCGAACTTCGTCGGCAAGATGTGGTTTGGACCCGACACCTTGTCACCGAATGCGACGTTGGTCTCCTCGCCGAGGAACAGCGATCCATAGTTCGACAATCGCGCGTGCCACCAGTCGAGGTCGGTACAATGAACTTCGAGATGCTCGGACGCATAGCGATCCGAAACCTCGACCATCTCTTCGCGCGTGTCGCACAGGACGATCTCGCCGTAGTCGCGCCACGCGGCACCGGCGGCGTCGCGCGCGGTCGGGGGCAGCGCCGCGATCAGTTCCGGCACCAGCTGCGCAACCTCGGCTGCGACGCGGCGGGAGCTGGTGATCAACCACGCCGGGCTCTCATGGCCGTGCTCGGCCTGACCGACGAGATCGGTGGCGACGATCAAGGCGTCCGCGCTGTCGTCGGCGATGACGGCGACCTCGGAGGGGCCAGCGAACACGTCGATGCCGACCTTGCCGAACAGCATCCGCTTGGCTTCGGCGACGAATTTGTTACCCGGACCGACGATGATATCGGCAGGCTTGCCGGTGAATAGGCCATAGGTCATCGCCGCGATGGCCTGCACACCGCCCAGGCACATGATGATGTCGGCGCCGGCGATCTTCATCGCATAGAGCACGTGCGGGTGAATGCCTTGTCCCTTGAAGGGCGCCGAACACGCGACCACGGTCTTGACGCCGGCAGCCTTGGCGGTCGCCACCGACATGTAGGCCGAAGCGATGTGGGCATAGCGGCCGGTGGGCACGTAACAGCCGGCGGTGTTGACCGGCACGAGCTTCTGCCCCAGATGCAGGCCCGGAGACATCTCGATCGCGAAGTCCTGGATCGACGCGCGTTGGGCTTCGGCGAAGCGGCGCACGTTCGATGCCGCCAGTTCGATGTCGGCCCTCACTCCAGCTGGGATATCGCGCGTCCGTTCGGCGATCGCGGCATCGTCGAGCACGATCGGCCCGTCCCACCGATCGAGCTTCAAGGCGTAGTCCCGCACGGACTTTTCCCCGCCGGCCTCGATCGCCGAAAGCATCTCGGTGACGACCTTGCGGGCGCTGTCCGTCTCGCTCTCGGGCGTCTTGCTCGCCGACTTGAGTGTTGCGATAGCCATGATCATTCCTCTGGCGCTGAGAGCGGCGGAGCGGCCCGGAGCCGACGGCAACCGGGCCGCCGTCTATTCACTTCTTGTCGAACTCTGTCGCGAAGGCCTTGAGCTTCGCGTCGGCGGCGACGCGCTTCATGAATTCGTCGGTGATGTAGGACTTCGGGTCGGGGTTGGCCGGGATGGTCCCCACCTCGGTGATGAACTTCCCGATCTCACCGAACCATCCGTCGACCGTCGAGGCGCCGGAGGCGCGGGACATCATCTTGAGCTGCGCGTCGAGGCCGAACGTGGGACGCAGCGCGAACTCCTGATCCATGGCACGCGGAGAAACTTCGAGCCCGCCCTGCTTGTAGAATTCCAATGCCAGCTTGCGCGCCTCGGCCGGGTTTGCGTTGGCCCACGACCAGCCGCGCAGGAACACCGCGAGGAACTTCGCGACATCGTCCGGACGCTCCTTGGCGAAGTCGGCACGCACGATCAAGGCTCCCGGAACGATCGCGCCGGCATCGGTGCCCGAGCACAGATACTTGGCCCCAGCCCGATCCTCGAGCGTGTACGTGTTGGGCGCCCACACGCCAGCGATGTCACCGTTGTTGGAGGTCAGGGCGGTGATGATCTGAGCCTGGCCGAGATTGACGAACTGCATGTCGTTGGCGGCGAGCCCCATCTTCACGAGGCACTTGCGCGAAGCGTAATCGACGGTCGAGTTGGTGGTCAGCAGCAGGCGCTGGCCCTTCAGCGACTTCGGATCTGCCTTGATGGCATCGAACTTGTCGCCACGGACCATCATCGCGTTGGTCTTCGACTCGTCGTTCGAAATGCCGACCGTCAGGATGCCGAAGCGTACCGAGCCGAGCACGGCGGGAACGGAGCCCGTTCCGCCCACATCCCAAGACTTCGACGGCGCGGCGGCGATCTGCGGCGCACCGGCCGGGAAGGTCGAGAAGTTGGGGGTAAGGCCCACTTCTTTCCACCAGCCTTTGACCGTCGCGTAGTGGAACGGAAGGGCCCAGTAGAGCGACGGCTGATAGCTGACACCGATGTTGGTTTGAGCGCGGACCGGCGCTGCTGCCGTCGCAATCAATGCGGACGACATCAGTAGTCCAAACAATGTGCGTTTCATCATTGAGCATTCTCCCTGTTTTATCCGACAGTCGCATTTGGTGGCGGCTGTCGACCTGCCTCGGCGGATGCCGAGACGACGGCCTCGATCGACTCCCGCACGATCAGCGCGATGACGTCGCAATCGTCGTCGCCGAGAGACACGGGAGTTCGTATGTCGCAGAGTCCGGCCAACGCATCGTGGGTGCGCGACAGCGAACTTTGCTCGCCGGCGTAACGCCAGTGCCGGGGCGCGCTGGTAAAGCCCGTCTGGCGCGCGGCACCGAACCACTTGATCGGCAGACCACGCGCTTTTGCGTGCACCAACACGGAAACGATCTCGTCCGCGCCGAGGCCTTGCAGAGAGAACTGGATCGACGTTGGCGCGGGCTCGGCACCCGGATGGCACTGCGGCAGCGCCACATACTGGAACCCTGAAAGGCCTGCCGCGATCCGCGCGTGGATCGCACGCCAGCGCGCTACGCGCCTCGGCAGCTCGGCAAGCTGCGGGCGCAACATCGCCGCGGCCAGCGACGTCATTCTCATGCTGAAGTTCGCTGTCGCTTCACTGAGTTCGTCCAGAACCCGTGGGTCGGGACGGCTCAAGTGCTGCTCGTGAAGCATGTAGCTGCCAGAGTGAAGGATGGCGCGCCCCGCCATACGCTCGTCGTCGGTGACGAGCAGGCCGCCCTCGCCAGCATTCAGGTGCTTGTAAGTCTGGGCGCTGAAAGCGCCGACGGCGCCGAGCGTTCCGATGGCCTGCCCGCGCCAGGTCGCACCCAACGCGTGGGCACAATCTTCGATCAAGGTCAGCGCATGATCTCGGCACACCGCGCGCACGGCGTCCATGTCGGCGATGTGCCCGCGCATGTGCGACAGCATCAGCACCCGGGCACCGCTTGTCGCCGCCTTCGCGCTGAGATCGGCAACGTCGATGGTCAAATCGCGACCGATCTCGACGATGACGGGGCGTGCGGCCGCATGCACGATCGCGCCAGGAACGGGGGCAAGCGTGAAGCCGTTGACCAACACGGCATCGCCCGGCTCCACGCCCGCGACCTTCAGGGCGAGGAACAGCGCCGCGCCACCCGAATTGACGGCGACGCAGTAGCGGCGGCCGATGAGTGCCGCGAATTCCTGTTCCAGCAGCGAGGCGTCGAGCTGATCGGCGCCCATCTCGCCATAGCGGAAGAGGCGCCCCGAACGCATCAGCTCGTTCGCGCGCTCGAGCCCGGCGGCTGGAATGGGCTCCGGCTCGGTCAGATCTCGGTCGAGGTGCAGAGGTCGGTTCATGTCAGACGCCTTGCGAACCCTTTTCCTCGCGTAACGATTTCCAGATCTGAGTTCGCAGATGTACGAACGACGGCAGGTCCATGACGTCCTCGATCCGCTGGAACCGGTCCCAGCCCTCCGACTGGCGCACGCTCCGCACGTCGAGCACCTCTTTGATGCGACCGGGACGCCTCGTCATGATTGCCACCCGATCGGCGAGGTAAACCGCCTCCTCCACCGCATGCGTGATGAAGAGAACCGTACGCGGATTGACGCGGGCGAGCCGGACCAGCTCTTCCTGCATGACGACACGGGTCTGCGCATCGAGCGCTCCGAACGGCTCGTCCATCAGCAGCACCTCGGGGTCGAGCACATAGGCGCGCGCGATGGCGACGCGCTGCTGCATCCCGCCTGACAGCTGGTGGGGAAAGGCATCGCGATGGCTCTCGAGATTCATCAGTGAAAGCGCGCCTTCGATCAGGCGCGCGCGGTCTCCCGACGCCACCTTTTTGTTGCGCAGGCCGAGTTCGATGTTCTGGGTGACGGTCTTCCAGGGAAACAATGCAAACTGTTGAAACACGACCGCTCGATCCGGCCCCGGCGCAGTGATCGGCCGGCCGCTGACACTCACGACGCCGCTCGACGGCGCCTCGAAGCCGGCGACCATGCGCAGGCAGGTGGTCTTACCGCAGCCGGACGGGCCGACGATCGCCACGAATTCCTTTTCGCCGATCTCGAGGTTGATGTCCTCAAGTACTTTCACGTCGCCGCCCGGCGTCGCGAAGACTTTTTCGATTTTGTCGAAACGGATCGAGCCCACGTCACACCCCTCAAGCCGCCAGCCCCCGGCGGCGGCGCATCGACGCCTCGCCTCGCTGCAACAATATATCGATGAGCATGCCAACCAGACCGATCGCGATCATGCCCGCCATGACCGTTGGCGTCTGCACGCTGCCTTGCGCCTGGACCATCATGAAGCCGACGCCCGCCGCTGCCACGATGAGCTCGGCGCCGACGAGCGACTGCCAGCCGAGCCCGGCCGAAACCCGCAATCCCGCGACGATGGATGGAATCGCCGCCGGCAGCAGGATCTCGACGATCATGCGGAGATGGCCGGTGCCCAGCATGCGCGCCGCCTCGATCAGCCGCGGCTCGACGAATTTGGCGCCACGGTAAGCATTGATCAGGCACGGCGGAAAGGCGCCAGCAAATATGATCATGATGGGCCCGCCCACGCCAGTGCCGAACCAGAGGGCGGCGAACGGCACCCAGGCGATCGGGGCGATAAACCGCAGGCCATCGAAAATTGGCGACACGATATCGTCGAGCAGCCGGAACCACCCCATCAAGAGGCCGAGTGGGACGCCGATGACCGCCGCGAGCAGCACGCCGGAGGCATAACGCTGAAAGCTCGAGGCGAGATGTTGCGGCAGAGTGGCACCCGCGAAGGGCTCCGTCAGAAGCTGCACGAAGCGCTGGACGACTTCCCAGGGGGCCGGAAGGAACTGGCGTGGCACGATTCCCGACAGCGACAGGAAGCCCCAAAGGCCGATGAAGGCCGCTGCGCCGAGCAGTCCCCACAAAACGGTTTGCATCAGTGAGAGCGGTGCGCGGTCCATACCATCACCCTCTTGCCGCGACGTTCCAGCCGAGCGCCCGACGCTCGACCTGCGCGAGGCCCCATGTCGTGGCCCAACCCAGGATACCGACCGCGACCATCCCGACCAGGATCATGCCTGGATAGATGTCTTGCTGTGCCATGTTCAGTACGAAGCCGAGCCCGACCAGCGCACCAACGAGTTCGGCCGCGACGAGTGTCGTCCAGCTCGCCTGCAGCGACAGCCGTAGCCCAGTGAAGATCATCGGCAGGGAGGCCGGCACCATGATCTCGGTGATGAACCGCCAAGGGGGCGTGCCCAGCATCCGGGCGGCCTCGATCATCGGCCGATCGATGTTGCGTACGCCGGCAAACGCATTGATCACGGACGGCACGAACGCTGAAAACCAGATCACCAGGATCTTGGCCGCGTCACCCAGGCCGAGCCACAGGATGGCAAGCGGGATCCATGCCAGCGGCGGGATTGGCCGGATTACGAGAAAAATCGGATTGACGAATGCTTCTGCACGACGGCTCCAGCCCATCCACAAGCCGAGCGGTATGCCGGTCAGGATCGCGACGACGAAGCCCAGCAAGACCAGCTTGACGCTGTGTATCGCGTGGAAGACGAGGGCAGCTCCGGCGTAGCCCCGCCCGTTGATCTGAACGAGCGATTGCCAAAACTCGGCTGGTGAGGGAAAGCGGCCGCCGCTGATCCACCCGGTCACGGTAGTGAGCACGTACCACGAGATCGCGACCGCGATCAGCGTGGCAGCACCGATTGCTGCCCTACGCCCCGACATGCGCATCGTCCCCGTCCGTGCGCTCTTCTTCTGAAAGCGCTTACATCACTGCAGCTTTTCACAACGCCTGCAGACTGTCAACAGTCGCAAAAACCGCCTATTGGGGGTTGATTGGCGATGAAAAATTTTTCATTCTGGCG
>Ga0247831_1002587_pt1 | contig 28854 bp, 51 predicted proteins | sample LaCruzMarch2015__9_FD_192406 | JGI IMG/M metagenome (GOLD analysis project Ga0247831, IMG submission 192406) | Freshwater microbial communities from meromictic Lake La Cruz, Castile-La Mancha, Spain - LaCruzMarch2015_1m | ecosystem: Environmental > Aquatic > Freshwater > Lake | place: Spain...
TTCATTTAAAATTCTTAAAACGTCTAATCCAGCAATTGTTCCTGCATCTTTAGTTGCTAAACGTTGTGAATCATTAAAATAAGCTGGAACTGTAATAATTCCTTGTGTTACATTATCTTTTAAAAATCTACTTGCATCAGCAACTAATTTTTTTAAAATTGATGCAGATATTTCTTCTGGACTAAAATATTTTTTAAGTACCGTTGAATAAATTCGGACGTTTCCATTATTTTTATCTTCGGATACTTGATATGAAATGCGTTCAATTTCACCTGAAATTTCTGAATATTTACATCCCATAAAACGTTTTACAGAATAGAAAGTATTTTCAGGATTAACAACACATTGACGTTTTGCTAATTGTCCAACTAATGTTTCACCATTGGGTGTATATGCAACAACTGATGGTGTTGTTCTTCCTCCTTCAGCATTAGGAATAACAATAGGTGTAGCTCCTTCTAAAACTGCTACAACTGAATTTGTTGTTCCAAGATCAATTCCTACAATTTTCTTTCCTGTACTTTTATTATTACTTGTCTCACTCATACTGTTTTTCTAAATATTTAATTAAATAGTATGACAATTATAACTAAAATATTTAAAAAAATCAAGGGATAATTATTTTATTTTTAAATATTTTTTGTTATTTAGTATTTTTACTGATATAGACATTTTTTTTTGAATCTATTAATATAATTTTTTGTTTAGTAAAAATTTAAAAATGGAAGGTATATTGTGTCTCTTGGTATTCTAGGAAATAAAATTGGTATGACCCAAATTTTTGATACAAAAGGAGAAGTAATTCCAGTAACAGTGATTAAATGTGGTCCTTGTTATGTTACTCAAATTAAGTCATCAGAAAATTGCGGATATAATGCTATTCAACTTGGTTATTTAGAAATTTCTCCTAATTTAAGATCATTAACGAAACCTGAATTAGGTCACTTCAATAAGGTAAATTTACCTCCTTTTAGATATTTAAAAGAATTTAAAAAAGATGATTCTTTAAATTATGAAATTGGTCAAAAATTAAGTGTAGAAATGTTTGAAATTGGACAAAAAGTTAATGTTACAGGATTTACTATTGGAAAAGGAAATGCTGGAAATATTAAACGTAATAATCATTCCCGTGGTGGAATGTCACATGGTTCAAAAAGTCATAGATTACAAGGATCAATCGGTTCTGGAACCACTCCTGGTCGAGTTTTTCCCGGTAAAAAAATGCCAGGTCGTTTAGGAATGGAAAAACGAACGATTTCTGGTCTTGAAATTATTAATATTGATACTAAAGAAAATCTTTTAGTAATTAAAGGATGTATTCCAGGAAAATCAGGAAATTTAATAAGTATTAATATTAAAAACTAAATTAAAAAATAGTCTATGGAAAATAATATCTTTTTAGAAAATTTAGAAAATAAAATTGATAAAAAAAATGCAATTGGTTTAATCCATCGCGTATATCTTACTCAATTAAAAAATGCTCGTCAGCACCTTTCTTCAACTAAAACGAAATCTGAAGTTCGTGGAGGTGGTAGAAAACCTTGGAAACAAAAAGGAACAGGAAATGCGCGTGCAGGATCACGTCGATCTCCTTTATGGGTTGGAGGAGGTGTAAGTTTTGGACCAAAACCAAGACTAGTCTCAAAAAAAGTTAATAAAAAAGAACGTAGATTAGCTATTTTATCAGCTTTATATTTAAAAAAGAAACAATGCGTTTTTGTTGCTGATAATACTTTTGAAAATTTTGAAAATGAAAAAACAAAATCAATCATTAAATTACTAAATCAAGCCGGTTTAAAAGAAAACGAAAAAATTATTTTAATTTTATCTAAACCTAATAAACAATTATGGCTATCAGCACGTAATTTAAAAAATATCGAAATTACAACTGGAAATTGTTTAACAATTTCTCATCTTTTAAAAGCAAATCATATTGTATTATCAAACTCATCCTTAGAATTAATCAATTCAACATATGGAAAAAATTAAAAATAATCTTGGAGATCTTTTAAATTTAATTAAATATCCATCATTAACTGAAAAATCAATTAATCTTTATTCAGATCGTCAATATACTTTTGTTGTAGATCGTACTATGACAAAAACACAAATTAAATATGTAATTGAAAATATATTTAAAGTCACAATAACTGATGTTAGTACTTGTATCCTTCCAACAAAAACTAGACGTGTTGGAAAATTTAGTGGGAAACGTTCGCTTTATAAAAAAGCTTATGTAAAATTAAAAGAAGGGGATACTATTACAGAACTATTTAATTAATTAATTAAATAAAAATTAAAAAATTTAAGTTTTTAAATATGGCAATTAAAATTTATAAACCTTACACACCTGCAAATCGTAATAAAAGTGTGTTAGATTTTTCGAGTTTATCAAAAGTAAAACCTGAAAAATCTTTATTAGTCGCACATCAAAGAGCAAAAGGAAGAAATAACCAAGGTCAAATTACTACGCGACACAAAGGTGGTGGTCATAAAAGACGTTATCGTTTAATTGATTTTAAACGTAATAAATATGATATTGAAGGTAAAGTTATTTCAATCGAATATGATCCAAATCGTAATGCAAATATTGCTTTAATTCAATATCAAGATGGTGATAAACGTTATATTCTTCATCCTGAAAAATTAAAAATAGGAGATTCAATTTATTCAGGTAAAAACATCGAAATATCTATAGGAAATTCATTACCATTAGATCGAATTCCATTAGGAACTGATGTCCACAATGTAGAATTATTTCCTGGAAAAGGTGGACAAATTATTCGCTCAGCCGGAACAAGTGCAAAAATTTTAGCGAAAGAAAATAATTATGTTGTTTTAAGATTATCATCAAAAGAAATTCGATTATTTAAAAAAGAATGTTCTGCCACAATAGGAAAAGTTAGCAACTCTGATTTTTACAATGTTGTATTAGGAAAAGCAGGGCGTAGTAGATGGTTAGGAATAAGACCAACAGTTCGAGGTTCAGTTATGAATCCAGTAGATCATCCACATGGAGGAGGAGAAGGGCGTTGTCCAATTGGAAGAGCTAGACCTTTAACACCTTGGGGTAAACCGGCTCTTGGTATGAAAACTCGTAAGCGTAAAAATAAAAGTGATATGTTTATTATTCGTTCACGTTAATTATTAATTAATAATTATATTTTTTAGAAATAACTTTATTTAAAAAACAATGGGAAGATCAATAGCAAAAGGTCCATATATTGCTTATCATTTATTAAATAAAATAAATGCTTTAAATGCAAAAGGACAAAAAGAAACGATTAAAACTTGGTCAAGATCATCAACTATTTTACCGTTAATGATTGGACACACAATCAGCGTTTATAATGGACAAAAACATGTTCCTGTTTTTATTACAGATCCATTGGTAGGTCATAAATTAGGAGAATTTGTACCAACACGTTCATTCCGTTCTCATAAAAAAACTGAACGAAAAGTAAAAAGATAATAAATATGAATAAAGAAAAACAAATTATATCTGCAACTTCAAAATATATTCGTATTTCACCTAGTAAAGTGGATGTAATAATTAAAAAAATAAGAGGAAAAAGTTATAAAGAAGCTTTACAAATTTTAAAATATTTACCACAAAAAGCAGGTGCTATTGTTTGGCAAACGTTATATTCTGCAGTTTCTAATGCTGCCAATAATTTTGATTTAGAAAAAGAAAATTTAATTATTGAAGAAGCATTCGTAAATCAAGGACCTATTTTAAAGAGAATGCGCCCACGTGCACAAGGTCGAGCATTTGCAATTCAGAAAAAAATGGCACATTTAACAATACGCGTAACAGAATTATAAATTAATAATAAAAATATTTTAAAAGAGGATTTACTGTGGGTCAAAAAACACACGCGAAGGGATTTCGTTTAGTAACAACACAAAAACATTTGTCAGAATGGTATAGTAATAAATTAATTTATCCTTCATTAATAGAAGAAGATTACTTTATTAGAACTAAAACAACAGAATTTTTTAAAGAATTTTTGTCAATATCAAAAATTGAAATTAATAGAATTAATCAAGATAACCAAGGTTCAGAATATGTAAATATTTCTATTCATGCATTATTTCCAAGAGCAAAAGAAATGTATAGAAAAGTATCAAAGTATTTCACAGAAAATATTGAAAATTCTAATCCGAAAACGCTTTCAATTATTAATAATTCAAAAGGTAACTTAAAACGTTTTACGAGTTTATTATTAAAACGTAATATCCGTAATCTGATTCGTTTTTTACAAATTAAAACGGGAAAAAATTATTATATTTCAATTAATTTTATTAAAAACCCATTTGAAGATGCTACATTAATAGCTAAATTTATAGCGGATCAATTAGAAAAACGAGTTCCATTTAGACGTGCCGTTAAATTAACTATTAAAAAAGTGCAACGAACGGAGATGAAAGGAATTAAGATTCAAGTTTCTGGGCGTTTAAACGGAGTTGAAATTGCACGTAGTGAATGGAAGCGTGATGGACGTGTTCCTCTTCATACTTTACGCGCAAAAATTGATTATATTCATCAACCTGCAGCAACAATTTATGGGATTATTGGAATAAAAGTTTGGTTATTTAGCGGTGAATCTTAAAAATTAAGTACTTTAAAGTAGGAGAAAATAAAAATGTTAAGTCCGAAACGAACAAAATTTCGAAAAATGCAACGCGGTAGATTAAAAGGAAAAGCGTGCAGAAATAATAAATTAAATCACGGAGAATACGGTATTCAGGCTCTAGAGCCAGTTTGGTTAACATCTCGCCAAATAGAAGCAGTACGTCGAACAATTTCTCGTTACACAAAAAGAACAGGAAAATTATGGATTAAAGTTTTTCCTGATAAATCGGTAACAGCTAGAGCCGAAGAATCAAGAATGGGTTCAGGTAAAGGAGCCGTGGAATATTGGGTTGTTGTTATTAAACCAGGAAATATATTATTTGAAATTACTGGTGTACCTCGTGCTGTCGCGATGGAAGCATTAAGAATTGCTTCTTATAAACTACCAATTAAAACTAAAATTTTAATCAAAGAAGATATAACAACATGAGTTTACCAAAATATAATGATTTAATAAAACTGGATAATATTGCAGATATAGATCAAGAAATATTTCTTTTACAAAAAAATTTATTTGATTTGAGAATAAAACGTTCAACGAATCAATCTGTAAAACCCCATTTATTTAAACATACGAAACGTAGAATTGCTCAACTAAAGCTAAAAAAATCGAAGTTGTAAAGTAAGAAAAAATTATGGCAAAAAAAGAAAGAATTGGAATTGTTGTGAGTAATAAAGCTGAAAAAACAATTATTGTTGCTGTTCAAACACGTTATCAACATCCAAAATATGGAAAAATATTAGTAAAAACGAAAAGATACATGGCTCATGATGATCAAAACACATGCAAAGCTGGTGATTTAGTTTTACTTGAAGAAAGTGCTCCATTTAGTAAAAATAAAAAATGGAACTTAAAAGAAATTTTACGAAATTATCAACAATAATTTTTTAAAACTATAAAATTTAATAAAAAATATTTAAAAACTTTATGATACAACCTCAAACATACTTAAATGTTGCTGATAATACAGGAGCAAAACAACTTATGTGTATTCGTGTTTTAGGAAACAATAGAAAATATGCAAATGTTGGAGATGTTATCATTGGAGTTGTAAAAACAGCAATTCCAAATATGGCCATAAAAAGATCAAGTGTAGTACGCGCAGTAGTGGTTCGTACAAAAAATACTATTAAACGAACTGATGGTATGGCACTTCGTTTCGATGATAATGCAGCCGTAATTATAAATGCGGAAAATAATCCACGTGGAACAAGAGTATTTGGTCCAGTAGCTAGAGAAATTCGTGATAAAAATTTCACAAAAATAATATCATTAGCAAATGAAGTAGTATGAAAAATAAATTACATATCAAAGTAGGTGATAAAGTTAAAGTAATTTCAGGAGATCAAAAAGGTTATATTGGAATTATTAAAACAATTTTATCAAAAAAATCAACAGTTTTTATTGAAGGTATTTTACCAAGAATTAAATATACTAAAAATCGACAAGGTGGAGATCCTCAAAAAGTAGAAATTCCGATGAGTATTCATATTTCAAATATTATGCTTTGGGATAATCAAGCAAACTCACCAAGTCGAATTGGATACAAATTTGTTGAGAATATTAAAAAACGATATTTTAAAAAATCAGGTAATCTTGTTTAAAATTTTAAAAGTAGAAATTAAATTTCAAAAAAAAAATAATAGCAATGAATAATTTAAAAAATGAATATTTAAATACTGTAGTTCCAAAATTAAAAACAGAATTTAATTATCAAAATATACATCAAATACCGAAAATTAAAAAAATTCACGTAAGTGCAGGTCTTGGATTAAACGGCCAAAATAAAACATATTTACAAAAAGCTACAGAAGAAATACGTATTATTACAGGTCAACAACCTATTTTAACAATTGCTAAAAAGTCAGTTGCTGGATTTAAAGTTCGTGAAGGGATGCCATTAGGTTTAATGGTTACACTTCGACGTGAAAAAATGTACTCATTTTTAGAGCGTTTTACAAAATTAGTTTTACCACGTATCCGAGATTTTCGAGGTCTAAACCCTAATAATTTTGATAAAAATGGTAATTATAATTTAGGAATTTCTGAACAATTAGTTTTTCCTGAGATTGATTATGATAGTGTAGATCAGAGACGTGGATTGAATATTACTATTGTAACTAGTGCAAAAACTCCTCAAGAAGGTTTTTTCCTTTTAAAAGAGTTAGGTGTTCCATTTGCAAAATCATAAATTGTTTAATTAAAAAAGAGGTAAAGAATGACAAATGATTTAGTATCGGATATGTTAACTCGTATACGAAATGCAAGCTTAGCAAAGCATGCATTTACTAAAATTCAATATAGTAAATTGAATTTAGCAATTTTAAAAGTATTACAAAATGAAGGATATATTAAAGATTTTTTTGTAGAAAAAACAGAAAATAATCAAAATTCAATTAGAATTATATTGAAATATAAAGGTTGGTGGATAAAAAAACCATTATTTTCAATTATAAAACGAATTAGTAAACCTGGCCAAAGAGTTTTTTCAAGTTATAAAAATTTTCAATCAGTTATTACTACTTTACGTTATGAGCAAGGAATTGCCATAATTTCAACTTCAAGTGGAGTAATTAGCCATTTAAAAGCTACCAAATTAAAAAAAGGTGGTGAAGTTTTATGCTATATTGGATAAAAAATTATAAAATATTAAGTAAAAGTATATGTCACGTATAGGAAAAAAAGTAATTGATATACCCAAAGATGTAACAGTTACATTAAATGAAAATAAAATTATTGTTAAAGGAAAACATGGAATCCTAGAAAGAGATTATTCTAATGTTTTAAATGTTGAAATAACTGAAGATAAATTAGCTATTACTCGTCAAGATGACACTAAAAAAGTAAAATCTTATCATGGTTTAATTAGAGCTCTTGTTCAAAATATGATAACTGGAGTTAATGAAAAATTTATTAAAACATTAATTGCCGAAGGTGTTGGATATAAATTTCAAGTTGATAAAACTAATTTAATCTTAAGTGTAGGTTTTAGTCATCCTGTAGAATTTAGTATTCCTACTGATATATCAGTTAAACTAGAGTCACCAACGCGAATCCTAATTAGTGGAATTGATAAAGAAAAAGTTGGATTTTTAGCTTCTAAAATTCGTGACATTCGACCTCCTGAACCTTATAAAGGAAAAGGAATCTTATATGATGGAGAAAAAATTGTTAGAAAAGCAGGGAAAACTGGGAAATAATTAATTTTTAAGAAAATAATAATGAAAAAGAAAATAAAAAAAATTTATTTACAACAAAAAAAAAGATCACTAAAAAAAATTATAGGAACTCCTGAAAAACCTAGATTAGCTATTTTTAGATCGCATAAACATATTTATGCACAATTAATAGATGATACAAATGCCAAGACTATTGCTTATAGTTCTACTCTTGATAAAGAAATTTCAAAAAAAATTGAAAAAAGTAATAATCAAGCGGCTTCTTTTTTAGTTGGTAGTGACTTAGCACAAAAAAGTCTTAAAAAAGAAATTAGTTTAATTGTTTTTGATCGAGGTTCTAAACCTTATCATGGCCGAATTAAAAGTCTTGCTGAAGGTGCACGAAAAGAAGGCTTAATTTTTTAATACAATGATATAAAAACCAAGTCTATGGAAAAAACAACATTAAAATCATCAAAAATTAATAGCAATAAAAAAGATAATAAAGCAAATCGTAAAAAAATTCGTTTATCAAAAATAAAATACGAAGAAAAAATTGTTCAAGTTAAACGAGTAACAAAAGTTGTAAAAGGAGGTAAAAAAATGACTTTTCGTGCAATTGTTATTCTTGGAGATAATAAACGTAAAGTTGGCGTAGGTATAGGCCGTGCTGAAGATGTTAATTTAGCAATTGATAAAGCTATTTTAAATGGAAAGAAAAATTTAATTACCGTTCCTTTAACAATAAATTATTCTGTACCTCATGTTATTAATTCTTCATATGGAGCTTGTAGTATAATGCTAAGACCAGCCAGTCAAGGGACAGGAGTTATTGGTGGTGGGTCGGTTCGTACTGTACTTGAATTAGCAGGAATTAAAAATATTCTTGCAAAACAATTTGGTTCAAGTAATATTCTAAATAATGCACGTGCAACAATTTTAGCTTTAACAAAATTAAACGAAAAAATTGAGTTAGGTAAATATCAATCAACACGTAAGCAAATTTTTTATGACAAAGTTATGAGAAAATATAAAAATGTTAGAGCTTAATAGAATTTTACCTAAATTGAAATTTCAAAATAGCCCAACAAAAAAAATTTTATTAACCTTATTTATTTTATTAATTTTTCGATTTGGAAATACAATACCATTATCTGGTATTGATCAAGAAGCATTAAAAAAAGCTTTTTCTCAACTTGAAAATCGAAATTATATTATGCAATTAGTAAATATGTATTCTGGAGGTGGGGGTGTAACACTATTAAGCCCTTTTTCCTTAGGTATTATTCCCTTTATTAATGCATCTATTCTAGTCGATTTATTAACTGCGTTATTTCCTTTTTTAGAAAAATTACAATCCGAAGAAGGCGAAAATGGTAGAAGAAAATTAAATTTTTATAAAAAAATTTTAACATTAGTTTTTTCTATTTTTCAAAGTTTTTTTTTAATTTCATATTTACGTCCTTATTTTTATAGTAATACTTTGCCTAGTTATTTGATTTTAGGAATGGAATTAGTAACAGGTGCTTTTTCAGTAGTATGGTTAAGCAATATTATTGATAATAAAGGAATAGGAAATGGTACATCAATTATTATTTTTACTAATATCGTTGTTACATTAATTGGAAAAAATATTTTAACTATTCAACCATTTAATTCCTTATTTTTTATTGAAATTTTTATTTTATTAGTATTAATCATTTTAATATGTATTTCTCAAACTGCAAGAATTAATATTGATGTTGTTTCTGCTCGTCAATTAGCGTTTTTAGAAAATATTGAAAAAAATACGATAAAAGATAAAATTTCAACAAGTTATCAAATAAAAGATAATGGCTTATCTATTCGTTTAAATCAAGCGGGTATATTTCCAATTATTATTGCATCAAATTTATTACCATTTATTTCTTATTTTTCAAATTTTTTAGGAAATGATTTTAAAATTATAAATAATTTATTTTATTATTTATTAATTATTGGATTCAATTACTTTTATACAATTGTATTTTGGGATCCAGAAAAAATTTCTGAACAACTTCGCAAAGCATCTGTTTCAATTGTAAACATAACTCCCGGAAAAGAAACAATTTCTTATTTAGAAAATGTTGTTCGTTCAACTTCTATAATTGGAGGTATTTTTTTATGTACAATTTTGTTTACTTATGATTCGTTAAAACAATTAATAAATGGATCACTATTGTATCAAATCAATATTTCTTCATTAATTATTCTTGTTGGTGTAGCATATGAAATACAAAAAACAGTCCGTTCTCTTTATAGAAATATTCTTGATGTTTCAAATAATGAAAATTTATTAAATCTTTAAAATACTTTAACAATAATTTATATGAAAGTACGTCCATCAGTAAAACGAATGTGCGAAAATTGTCGTGTAATTAAACGACATGGTCGCATTATGGTTATTTGTGTCAATCCAAAACATAAACAAAGACAAGGTTAATCCTTTAAAAACTATTTAAACATATATGGCTCGAATATTAGGAAACAATTTATCAAATAAAAAAAAGATATATATTGCTTTGACATGTATTTATGGAATTGGGATTCCAACATCAAAAAAAATTCTAACAAGATTAAATATTGAACATGACTTAAAAGTCGCAGATTTAAATGAATCAAATATTTCAGCTTTACGTGATATTTTAGAAACAGAAGAATTTAAATTAGAAGGTGATTTAAAAAGATTAATTAGTTTAAATATTAAACGCTTAATTGATATTAATTCATTTAAAGGTAAACGACATTTAAAAGGATTACCTGTTCGAGGTCAACGTACACGTACAAATAATCGTACATCTCGTCGTTTAGGTTTATTTACTCGTAATAAATAAAAAATAAAATATGGCAAAACAGAAAAAAAAGCAAAAAAAATCAGTTACTGTTGGAATTGCTAACATTAAAACAACTTTTAATAATACAATTATTACAATAAGCGACATTATTGGAAATACAATTTGTTGGGCATCTTCTGGTACATCAGGCTTTAAAGGAGCAAGAAAAAATACTCCATTTGCTGCGCAAAGTGCAGCCAAAAATGCTGCTATAAAAGCAATTGAATTAGGAATGGAGAAAGTTGAAGTTGTAATAAAAGGTCGTGGAAATGGTCGTGAAACATCTATTCGTGCATTAAAATCAGCAGGTTTAAATATATTATCAATTGAAGATAAAACATCTGTAGCACACAATGGATGTCGACCACCGAAAAAACGTCGTTTATAAATCTATATATTACAAAATTTATGAGTACATTAAATTGTATAGAAAATTACATTGATAATGAACATAATCATTATGGGTGTTTTTTAATTGAACCTTTAGAAATAGGACAAGGAATTACATTAGGAAATGCGTTAAGACGAACATTATTATCTGATTTAACAGGATTTGCAATTACAGGTGTACGTATAAATAATTTAAAACATGAATTTTCAACAATTGAAGGTCTTCGTGAAGATATTTTAGAAGTATTATTAAATTTGAAAGAAATTATATTTAAAAATTTATTTTTATCTAAAAATAAAAATTATTTAGAATTAAAAGCTTTTTTAAATGTAAAAGGACCAATTATTGTAACTGCTGGAATGTTAAAACTTCCCAAAAATACTGTAACTATTTTAAATCCAGAACAGTATATTTGTACAATTGTTGATGATTCTGATTTTTATCTTTCTTTAGATATTGAAAATGGAAAAGGTTATAAATTAACTGAAGAAGCGAGAAAACAAAAAATTGAAAAAAAATTATCAGCATTAAATCCAACAACTTTATCTATTGATTCACTTTTTATGCCTATAAAAAAAGTGAATTATAAAATAAAATTAATTCATGACAGTAAAGGAAATATTAAAGAATCACTAATTTTTGAAATTGTAACTAATTCTAGCATTACTCCTCAACGAAGTCTTCAAGAAGCGTTAAAAATTTTAATAGAATTATTTTCTTCATTATTTTTTACGCCAGAATTTTTAAAAATTTCACAAAAATTACGTCATAAAAAAATATATTTAGAACGTCAAAAAATGCGTGAAAAAGTTTTAAAATTTTTTGTTGATAATAAATCAGTTCATTAATATGAAAAAAATGTAAAATCTATATAAAAAATTATAACTATGAAAACTACTTTTCCTAAAAAGGAATGCCATGTACCAAAATGGTTTGTTATTGATGCTACTGGAAAAACCTTAGGTCGTTTATCAACTGAAGTTAGTAAATTATTACGTGGAAAAGAAAATTCTTATTTTACTCCAGGTGTTGATCAAGGAAATTATGTCGTGATTTTAAATGCTTCAAAAATTGAAGTTAGTGGTAAAAAAGAAACTCAAAAGTTATACTATCGTAATTCACAACGACCAGGGAGTTTAAAAATTGAAACATTTAAACAAGTGAAACAACGTCGACCAAATCGTATTATTGAAGATGCAATTTGGGGGATGTTACCTAAAGGAGTATTAGGTAGACAATATTATCGTCGTTTATATGTATATTCAAAAAATGAAATTGCATATAAAAATAAAAGTATTCCATTAAATTATGATTTATATCAAATTTAATAATTTTGGATTTTTCAAAAAATTTGAAAAAATATAAAAGTAAAATTAATAAAATTATATATGAATAGTACTGAAAATATATATACTGGTTTAGGTAAACGAAAAACTTCGGTAGCTAAAGTTTTTTTAAAAGAAGGAATTGGATCAATTAAAATCAATGATCAAAATTTTGAAAAATTTTTTTCTGCTGTTAATGAAGATAGAGAATTAATAAAAAGCCCTTTTATTCTCGTTAATTTAACTAATAAATATGATATTGATGTTAAAGTAAAAGGTGGTGGAATTACTGGTCAATTAGAAGCTATTCGTTTAGCTATTTCTAAAGCTTTATGTACTATTAATAGTGAATATCGACCTATTTTAAATCAACAATCTTTATTAAATCGTGATTCACGAATTAAAGAAAGACGTAAATATGGATTAAAAAAAGCCCGCAAAGCTTCACAATTTTCAAAACGATAAATTTAACAATAATAGTATGGCGAAAAAAAATTTACACCCTCAATGGCATAATACAAAAATTTATTGTGATGGTAAGCTAATTTTTGAAGTGGGATCAACAAAAGAAGAATTATATGTTGATATTTGGTCTGGAAATCATCCATTTTATACAGGTTCGCAAAAAATTATTGATACTGAAGGACGTGTTGAAAAATTCCAACGTAAGTATCAATTTAAAGAAAATGAACAAAAAAATTAACATAAATAGTCAAAAAATATGCCAACAATTCAGCAACTGGTAAGATTAAGCCGTTTAAAAATTCTTAATTCAACAAAATCACCCGCTTTAAAAGCTTGTCCTCAACGTCGCGGAATTTGTACACGTGTTTATACTACAACACCTAAAAAACCAAATTCAGCAATTCGAAAAGTAGCACGAGTTAAATTAACAAGTGGATTTGAAATTACTGCGTATATACCGGGTGAAGGACATAGTTTACAAGAACATTCAATTGTATTAGTTCGAGGTGGGCGAGTAAAAGATTTACCTGGAGTAAGATATAAAATTATTCGTGGAGCTCTTGATTGTACTGGCGTAAAAGATAGACAACAAAGTCGTTCTAAATATGGTGCAAGAAAAGCAGTAGCAGGAGCCGTAAAAAAAGGTAAAAAATAAAAATATCAATAATTAAATTATGTCACGTCGAATATCTACAAAAAAACGTTTTCCCGAAAGAGATTCTAAGTATGATAATTTATTAGTTAGTTTATTAGTAAATAGATTATTGAAAAATGGAAAAAAACGTTTATCAAAAAGAATTGTTTATAAAGCATTTGAATTAATTGAATTTCGTACTAATCAAAGCCCCATTTTAATTCTTGAAAAAGCAATTAGAAATATTAGTCCACGAGTACAATTAAAAGCAAAAAGAGTTGGAGGAGCAACATATCAAGTTCCAACTCTTTTAAATAAGTTTAGATCAACAAATATTGCTGTTCGCTGGATTGTAGAGTTTTCACGTAAACGTTCAGGAAAAGGAATGTCATTAAAATTAGCAAATGAATTATTAGAAGCTGCAAAAGGATTAGGAAATTCCATTAAAAAGAAAGAAGAAACTCATAAAATGGCAGAAGCAAATAAAGCTTTTGCACAATTTAGATAAATATAGACAAAAATAGTTATATTTCGCCAAAAGTAGAAAATTTGTTTTAATACAGAAAAACTAATATAAATCAAAAATTGTAAAAAATTAAATGGCAAGAGATAAATTTGAGCGTAATAAACCACATATTAATATTGGAACTATTGGACATGTTGATCATGGGAAAACAACTTTAACAGCTGCTATAACAGCAACATTATCTACGTTAGGTGGTGCAACTTTAAAACGTTACGAAGATATTGATGCAGCACCTGAAGAACGTGCTCGTGGAATTACAATTAACACGGCTCATGTAGAATATGAAACAGAAACACGTCATTATGCTCATGTAGATTGTCCGGGTCATGCAGATTATGTAAAAAATATGATTACTGGAGCTGCACAAATGGATGGAGCTATTTTAGTAGTTTCTGCGACTGATGGTGCAATGCCTCAAACTCGTGAACATATTTTATTAGCAAGACAAGTAGGTGTAAAAAATTTAGTTGTATTTTTAAATAAAGCCGATCAAGTAGATGATCCAGAAATTATTGAATTAGTTGAATTAGAATTACGTGAGTTATTACAAAGCTATGATTATCCAGGTGATGAAATTCCATTTACTGCTGGTTCAGCTTTATTAGCATTTGAAGCAGTTACAGCAAAGCCAACAATTCAGCGTGGTGAAAATGAATGGGTAGATAAAATTTTTAACTTAATGGATTCAGTTGATAGTTATATTCCTACACCTGAAAGAGAAATTGACAAACCATTCTTAATGGCAATTGAAGACGTTTTTTCAATTACAGGACGTGGAACAGTAGCAACTGGAAAAATTGATCGAGGAATGGTAACAGTTGGTGAAACAGTTGAACTTGTAGGATTAGCAGAAACAAAAACAACTACAGTTACAGGGGTTGAAATGTTCCAAAAAACATTAGATAAAGGTCTAGCTGGTGACAACATTGGTATTCTTTTAAGAGGAGTTCAAAAAACGGATGTTTTACGTGGAATGGTATTATCAAAACCAGGATCAATTAAACCACATACAAAATTTAATGCTGAAGTTTACATTTTAACAAAAGATGAAGGTGGAAGACATACTGCAATTTTTAAAGGTTATCGTCCACAATTTTATGTAAGAACGACTGATGTAACTGGTCAAATTTTTGAATTTATGTCTGAAGGTGAAAGTATTGAAATGGTTATGCCAGGTGACAATGTAACTATGGAGATTGGTCTAATTGCACCAATTGCAATTGAAAATGGAATGAGACTTGCAATTCGTGAAGGTGGTCGTACTGTAGGTTCAGGTTTAGTAACAAGTATTCTTGAATAATTAGTTTATGAAATTTCGTATTTTATTACGTTCATTTAATAATGAACAAATCATATCAGCCTGTCAAGAATTATATACTACATTAGCAAAAACAGATTGTACAATTAGTGGAGTTGTGTCACTACCTACAAAAATAAAACGTTTTTGTGTTTTACGTTCTCCTCATGTAGATAAAGATTCTCGTGAACATTTTGAATTACGTGTATATAAAAAATTTGTTGATATTACTACTGAATCAGCAACTATTTTAGATTCATTATTAAAAACAGAATTACCAGCAGGTGTTTCATGTTCTTTAAAAATAATTTAATATAAATATAAACACGAATAAGACAAAGTTTATTCTCAAAATAAAGCCCCAAGAAGGGGCTTTATTAATTGAGCGTAAATATGTTTATACGATTTAAAAAATTATTTTTATTATTTCGATGTTCTTTATTTAATGCTTTTTGTTTTTTTCAGAATAATATTTCCAGACAAAGAAATTATTTTCTTTTTATCCCTTTATATATTCTTCAAAAATTTGTTATTTAATATAAATTTTCTTCTTCGTGTGTTAAAATTGTTGCATTAGAAGCTGGATAAGCTACACATGTTAAAACAAAACCGTTCCCAATTTGATCTTCATCTAAGAAAGTTTGATCTGGTTGATCAATTTTTCCTTCTGTAACTTTTCCTAAACATGTTGAACAAGAACCCGCACGACATGAATATGGTAATTCAATATTGTTGTCTTCTGCTGCTTCTAAAATGAATTTGTCGTCAGCACAATCAATTGTAACATCTAAATTATGAGATTTACTTAAAAGTTTAACTTTATAGTTTGCCATGATATTGATATATTTTTAAAAATTAATAAGTTTATATTTAAATAAGTGATAATGTAGCATAGTTTGAATTAAAAATCAATCCTATTATAATTAAAAATTAAAAAATTTTAATAAAACATAACCAATACCAGCTCCTCCAAATCCTCCAACAATAAAACCAGAAGTAAATTGTCGCCAACCTTTTGCAGTTAAAAAGTCAATACTTACTTTTTCTCCACTTTCTTTTGATTCAGAAAAAGTTACAAAACCATAAATTAAAAGACAAGTAGTTAAAATAATAATTAAACTAATTGTTGATACAAAACCAACGAAATTCGCAACTTGACTATCACGTAATGGTCCTAATTTTGTAAATGGGCCTAATAATAAATATCCATGTACAAACCCAATATTAATACCTCGTAATAAAGGTGATAAACCTGATTTGTATGCAGGTAATAAGCCTAAATACGCTCTTGTTAAGTTTGATGATGTAATTGGTGTTGAAAGATGACCAACAAATGGATCTCCTTGAAAAGGTGAAACAACATCGAATGATTTAACAGTTTTATTAGTTATCATATTTAAGAATTTTGTTTTTAAATTAATTTTGTTCTAATATTATAATAAACTTTATTAAATTTTAATCAAAATTAAAAAGTTAGTAATTTTTCTTATTATTATAATATAATCAGAGATAGATATAGCTAAGTGATTTAAAAAATATAAATTTATAAAATAAAAATTAAAATGACTTTAATTGTTAATTATTTAGGTTTAACAGGTTTTATGTTTGGTGTAGTAACAGCGTTATATATAGGATTAAAAACAATTAAATTAATTTAATTGTTTTTAATTTAATAATATTTTTAAAAAACTTTTATGAATCAAAATATAATAAAAGAGCCCATTGTTGGAGCAAGAAATCTTGGTAACTTTATTATTATGATAGTTTTATTTGTTGCAGGTTTAGGATTCTTTTTAGCTGGATTATCTAGTTATTTAAATATTAATTTATTAATAATTAGTAATACTAATGAAATTACTTTTATTCCTCAAGGAATTGCACTTCTTTTTTATGGAACAGGAGCACTTGGTATAGCATTTTATATTTTATTAACAATTATATGGAATATTGGAAGTGGGTATAATGAATTTTCAGCTTTTGAAAATATTATACGAATTGTTAGATTAGGTTTTCCAGGAAAAAATCGAACAATTTTTTTATCTTATGAATTTAAAAATGTCAAAAGTCTAAAATTTTTAATTAAACAAGGATTAAATCCACGTTGTAATATTTTATTAGTTTTAAAAGACAGACGAGAAATACCACTTTTTCCTGCCCAATTTTTATTAAATCCATCCGAAATAGAAAAAAAAGCAATCGAATTGTCCAAACTATTAAATGTACCATTAGAGAGCTTAGTAATATAATTATAAAATTTTTAATATTTTATACGTACAAATAGTAAAATTGATTAATTTATAATATTCTCATAAGTTACATTAGCGAGCATAGTTTAGTGGTAAAACTTCAGCCTTCCAAGCTGATTATGACAGTTCGATTCTGTCTGCTCGCTTTATACAAGTAAGAATATTTAATATAATATTTAAATAGTTTTAACTAAACTTTAGAACTGCTTTTGATTTATATAGATTATTCTTATTCAAAAAATATAAAATTATTAAAAAATTTGTTTAAGTTATACAAAATAATTATAATTTATAATAGACTTTCTAAGTACTTTACAATTTTGTAAATATAAAAATATGGAAAATCTAAATTAATTTTCAATACTTAGATTTTTTAAAAACATAAAGTAAAATCTACTTTAATTAAGACTTGAGTGACAAAAGAAGAGCTTTTCATTATATTGGTAAAAATATGTCTGGTGGATCTACAGGGGAACGTCCCTTTACAGATATCTTAACAAGTATTCGTTATTGGATTATTCACAGTATAACTATTCCTACACTTTTTCTTTCGGGATGGTTATTTATTAGTACAGGTTTAGCATACGATGTTTTTGGAACTCCACGACCTGATGAATATTTTACACAAGATCGTCAACAAGTTCCATTAGCTAATGAACGTTTCAATGTTAATCAAGAATTAGAAGACTTAAAATAAAAATTAATACGCGTAAGTAATATTAAATTAAATTTATAACTATGGTAAATAAAAATATTAATCGCTCAGTTGCTTATCCAATTTTCACTTTCCGTTGGTTAGCAATTCATGCATTAGCTGTACCTACAATTTTCTTTTTAGGTTCTATCACTTCAATGCAATTTATTCAACGATAAGGAGTTAATATTATGACAGGTCCAAATCCTAATGTTCAAGCTGTTGAATTAAATAGAACGTCTTTATTCTGGGGACTTTTACTTATTTTTGTTTTAGCAGTATTATTTTCAAGCTATTTCTTTAACTAAAATTTAGAGAAATTTTTACTTTTTACTTAATTAAATTTTTATGGCAGATACTAGTAGACGTATTCCACTTTGGTTAGTTGCATTGGTAGGAGGACTTGGAGTTCTAACAATTTTAGGTTTATTCGTTTTCGGTTCATATTCTGGATTAGGATCTTCTTTATAAGAAATTTTAAAAAGAAAGTGTTGAGTTATATAAATTACTCAACACTTTCTTTTTCAATATAAACAAATAAAGCAGCCATTGCTAGACCAGGTAGAAAAATACCAATAATTGGTACAAGTATAGACGGAAAATAAGGAGCAATCATTTATTACCTTTTTTATTGTTAATTACTTATTTATTATAGTTGAAATTTCTAAATTTTGATTATTAATCAAAAAGTTTTTAATTTAAACTTTATTTAAAGTTAATAAAAACAAAATGTAATTTACTTTTAAAAGATATGACTATTACTTCTAAAGTTATTGAATCAATGAAACAATTTGCTGAAAGCTATGCAAAATCAACGGATACTTTTTTTTGTAGTGATTTAGACGTAACGGATTCTGTTATCCAAGGGTTAGCGGCAAATAAAGAAATATATGGAGCACCCTTATGTCCTTGTCGCTATTATGATAACAAAGAAGATGAAATCAGTTTAGCTTATTGGAATTGCCCTTGTGTTCCAATGCGTGAAAGAAAAGAATGTCATTGTATGCTATTTTTGACACCTGAAAATGAATTTTCTTCAACGTGTCAATCTTTTAACAATTAATCATTTTTTTCAGTAAAAAAATTTGTTTTTAAAAAATATTATTCCATTTTTTTTAAGCAAAAACTATACTATTTTATTTATTTAAATTAAATTTTTATTTAACAAAAATTATTATGACACCATCACTTTATTTAGCATATGACACATTAGCAAATTTCTTAGGAAGTATCGCTGCTGGTCTTATTGTTGTTATTGTTCCTATTACAGCTGCATTAGTTTTTGTTAGCCGTTTAGATCCAACTGTTCGCCAAGAGGTATAATTATGATAAATATAATTGTTGAACCGGCTCTCCTTCTTGGAGCTATTTTTGCTGTGGTTATGATTCTTCTTTATGGTTTACGATTTATTAACCCTGATTTATCAACTGATTGGGATATTTTTATTACGACTTTAGGAATAGTTTACAGTTCTATTATTGTTATTCATGGATGGAGATTAGATCCAATTTTGTTATTTAGTCAAGTTTTATTAATTTTTATAACCTTCTCTTTTTGTTGGATTCTAATTAGACAAAGGGAAATTATTAGACGTTTAATAAACGAAATCTAATGTGAAATATTATTTTAATAATTTTTGTTTTTTATTAAAATAAAATATAATTATAATAACTATGTAAGATTTTATTCCTCTCTTAGATTTACTTATAAATTTAATAGAGGAAATATATTTGAATCGCAATTCAGAGTTGTAATTTTTATTTTATTTTAAAAAATTTATGTTAACATTAAAACTATTTGTATACGCAACAGCTTTTTTCTTTATTACTATTGCAGTTTTTGGGCTATTATCAAGCGATTCTTCGCGTAATCCAAATAACGTTTAAAAACAGGATTTTTGTTTTTAAGTTTTGTGCTTAAGTGTGAATAAAATATTTATTTAAATTTTTTGATGGGAAAAGTTTATAACTGGTTTCAAGAGCGTCTTGAAATTCAAGCAATTGCTGATGATATTTCAAGTAAATACGTACCACCGCATGTAAATATATTTTATTGTTTAGGTGGAATTACATTTGTCTGCTTCTTAGTTCAAGTTGCAACTGGATTTGCAATGACATTTTATTATCGTCCATCAGTAGCAGATGCATTTGCATCAATTGAATATTTAATGACTCAAGTAAATTTTGGTTGGTTAATTCGATCAATTCATCGTTGGTCAGCAAGTATGATGGTATTAATGATGATTTTACATGTTTTCCGTGTTTATTTAACAGGTGGGTTTAAAAAACCTCGTGAATTAACTTGGGTAACAGGTGTAATTTTAGCATCAGTTACAGTATCATTTGGTGTTACAGGTTATTCTTTACCGTGGGACCAAGTTGGTTATTGGGCATGTAAAATTGTAACAGGTGTACCAGATGCTATTCCAGTTGTTGGAAGTACTCTAGTTGAATTATTAAGAGGTGGAACAAGTGTTGGACAAGGAACGTTAACACGTTTTTATAGTTTACATACGTTTGTTCTTCCATTATTAACAGCAGTTCTAATGCTTGCGCATTTCCTTATGATCCGTAAACAAGGGATTTCAGGACCTTTATAAAAACTTCAAAAAACTAGTAAAATTAAAACAAAATAAATAAATACTATGTCAGTTATTAAAAAACCCGATTTATCAGATCCAAAATTAAGAGCAAAATTAGCAAAAGGTATGGGTCACAATTACTATGGTGAACCAGCTTGGCCAAATGATCTTTTATATATTTTCCCAATCGTTATTTTTGGAACTTTTGCTTGTGTAATTGGTTTAGCAGTTTTAGAACCATCAGCATTTGGTGAAAAAGCAAATCCATTTGCTACACCATTAGAAATTTTACCTGAATGGTATTTTTTCCCAACATTTAACTTATTAAGAGTTTTACCTAATAAATTATTAGGTGTTCTTTCAATGGCTGCAGTTCCAGCTGGTTTATTAACAGTACCATTTATTGAAAATGTAAATAAATTCCAGAATCCGTTCCGTAGACCATTAGCAATGACTGTATTTTTTGTTGGAACAGTAGTAGCAATTTGGTTAGGAATTGGTGCAACAATGCCAATTGATAAAGCAATTACTTTAGGTTTATTCTAAATTAACTATTTACATTATCATCATTTATTTAATATAATTTAATTCGTAGAAGTTGGCTCTGTAGCTCAGTTGGTTAGAGTGGGGGACTCATAAGCCCTAGGTCGCAGGTTCAATTCCAGCCGGAGCCATCTTCTTTTTAAAATTTAATTATTTATCTGGGTGGAGAGATGGCAGAGTGGTCGATCGCGGTAGATTGCTAATCTATTGTATAGTATTTCTATACCGAGGGTTCGAATCCCTCTCTCTCCTAAAGATTATTTGGGGTTGTAGTTCAATTGGTTAGAGCACCGCCCTGTCACGGCGGAAGTTACGGGTTCGAGCCCCGCCAATCCCGATTTTACATATAATATGAAATATTTTTTAAAAATATTCAAGCATTTTTCTAATTATTATTCAGTTTTCTACTTGATTATAATATTATGTATATTTAAATATTTTTGATTAAAATAATAAATATCTCATTCTACTAGATAATTAATTTTACAAGAATAAAATACAAAATTTATGGCGTTTTCTCGTCCTAACAGACTATTTTCACTTATTATTTTACCATTCTTTATTTTTAACAGTAATATACAAGAATCAAAAGCTGCTTTTAATGCATTAACATTATGTAAAGATTCTCCAGCATTTACTAAACGTTTAAATTCTGAAGTAAAAAAATTAGACAATCGACTTAAATTGTATACACCTGAAAGTAAAGAGTCAAAATTTTTACTACAAGAAATTGAGTCTACAAAATTAAGATTTGAACGTTATGGAAATTCAAACCTTTTATGTGGAAAAGAAGGTCTTCCAAGAATTATTGCAAGTGGACAATGGGATCATGCTAATGAATTTGTTATTCCTGGAGTATTATTTCTTTATATTACAGGTTGGATTGGATGGGTAGGAAGAAAATATCTTCGTTATGCTAGTACAACAGATAATGCATTTGAAAATGAAATCATTATTAATGTTCCTGTTGCCTCAAAAATCAGTATTTCTGGGTTTTTATGGCCAGTAGAGGCATGGAAAGAATTTACAACTGGAGATTTATTAGCATCAGATGATGATGTTACAATATCACCAAGATAAACATAAGGTATTTTTTATTTGTAATTTAATTTATAATATTAATCATTTTTTAATATTATAATTAATTAAAAAAAATTATAAACTTTCAAGATTATATACTAACATATTTTATTATTTTTTATGAATAATTTTCTAAAATATCTTTCAACAGCGCCTGTTATATTAACAGCATGGTTATCATTAACATCAGCATTTATTATGTTTATTAACTTTGTTTATCCATCGCCTTTAACATTCCCAACATTTTAATATTAAATAAAGGTAAGATTACTTACCTTTATTCAATTTTAAATTTTTAATAAATTTTGAGACGAAATTTTTAATTTTAATTCTTCAGCTTCTTTTTCTATTTCTGTAATCGATTTTTTAAGTTCAGGTGCCATTAAATCAAATAATGATGATTCTCTACTTCCATATAAAACTTCCGCAGATTTTAATGAGGAAATATATTCTTTTGCTAAAGTTTTTAAATCTTTACCACTTAGTTCTTCTGCAACCATTAATTCGTCAACTAAACGTTCACCACCAGGTCGTATTACTTCTAAAAAATTTAAAACTTCATTATAAGTAATATCCATAAAATTAGTAGTAAAAGTATCAATTATATTATTTAATTCTTGCTTAACATCACTTCCTAAGAAAAATAAATTTCTTTGTTGTGCTTGTTGTTTTAACTCTTGTAAACGAGCTAATGCATATCTTAATACCATTGTTCTAATTGTACGTGTCATTTGATTAATATCTTGTTGTGCACCTACCGTACATTCCGCTGGACCACTTACAATTTCTTCTGCAGCTCTACCAGCAATAGCAATTAAAACTTGATTAATAAAAACACCTCGTGAATTATATTGACTTTGTGATGGTATTGTCCATGTAGTTCCTTGAGTATTTCCACGTGGGACTAGAGTTAATTTTTCAATTGATTCATTTTCATTAATTAAACCACCTACAAAAGCATGTCCCATTTCATGAAATGCTGTTAGTTGGCGAGCTTTAACACGTATTACTTGTTTCCCTTCTAAACCAATAACAATTCGGTCAATACTAGTATTAATTTCTTGCATTGTGATAGCAGGTTTTTTTCGACGCGCTGCTAAAATAGCTGCTTCATTTAATACATTTGCTAAATCTGCTCCTGAAAACCCAATTGTACGTTGAGCAATTTGTGTTAACGATACATTCTCATCTAATTTTTTACCACGTGCATGAACTTTTAAAATTGAATTTCGTTCTTTTAAATTTGGATTATTAATGGTAATTTGACGATCAAATCGACCTGCACGTTTAATAGCAGGGTCTAATATATCAATTCTATTTGTAGCTGCGATAACTACAACTCCACTATCTGATTCAAATCCATCCATTTCTGTTAAAATTTGATTTAAAGTTTGTTCACGTTCGTCATTTCCTCCTCCCATACTATTATTAGCTGAACGCGCACGAGCAATCGAATCAATTTCATCGATAAATATAATTGAAGGTTTTAACGAGCGTGCTTTTTCAAATAATTCACGTACTCTTGATGCTCCTACACCAACTAATAATTCAACAAATTGAGATCCAGAAACTTTTAAAAAAGGTGTTCCTGCTTCTCCCGCAATTGCTTTAGCTAATAAAGTTTTTCCTGTTCCTGGTGGACCTCCTAAAAGAACACCTTTTGGTACTCCTGCACCTAATTTTGAAAAATTATCTGGATCTTTTAAAAATTTAACTACTTCTTTTAACTCATCTTTAGCTTCTTCATTTCCAGCAACATCATCAAATTTTATATTAATATCGGTTACTACTTGAATAATACTTTGATCTAAATTACTAAATTCTCCAAATGGATCATAAGAATCATTAGTTGGGTCATATATTTTATCAGAAAATTTATCCCAAGATTTTTCAAAAATTGATAAAGTTTTATCTGAAGTTGCTATTAAAAAGAGGACTAGAAGTAAAAAGATCGCTAAAAATGAAATATTAATCATATTAATTTTTAATTAATTTAAATAAAAAAGATGTTTTTTAAACATCGGTTAATTCTCTTTTATTTTTTTATATAAAAGGACTCCTCGAATAAAATTAAAAAATTTATATATGTTTAAATATATACTGTTCATATTCTTAAATTATAAATTTTTTGCGATTCTTACAATAATATATATTTTTAATTTTAACTAATAAAACTATAATAATTTTAATTTGCATTTTTATAAAATAATATAGTTTTATTTTTTCAAAGTTTTATTATCATCTTAATATAATAAGAAAATAAATAATTATTAAAAATATAAATATCTTATGATAAAAAAAGGATCAAAAGTGCGTATTTTAAGAAGTGAGTCGTATTGGTATAATAAAGTAGGTGTAGTTGTTAGTGTAGAAAAAGCTGAAGCAATTCGCTATCCTGTAGTTGTAAGATTTGATTCTGTTAATTATAGTGGTACAAATACAAATAATTTTTCATTAACAGAATTATCTTTAATTGATGGAGATAAATCTTCTTCTGCTGAATAATATTATTTTTAGTTAAGTTGAAAAAATTCATTAAAAAAAATTGAATCAATAATATATTTAAAATAAAAAGAGAAATTTTATTATCTCTTTTTATTTTAAAAATTATACTTTTAAGTTTCAAGTGCACTCCAGCTTACATCAACATTTTCTAAAATTAATGATGAGTTATAAATTTGAAGAATTATTAGTAAAAAAACTAAAAAAAGAGCCATAAATAATCCCATTACTGGTGTTGTACCCCAATTTGGAGCTACTTTACCGTATTCGATGTTTAAAGGCTTAAGAATTTCACCTAAACGAGTTTTTAATGCCATATGTATAAATATAAAATTTTGTACTATTCAAATATTAAAAAGATTTAAAATTATTTTACAAATTAAAACCTTTTTTATGAATTTAGATACTGCCTTATTAGCATTTGCAATTGCATCACTAACGATAGGAATTACCTTGTTAACCATTTACAGTTCATTTGGTCCAAATTCTGAAAATTTGATTGATCCATTTGAAGAAGATGATGATTAATAATTATTTTTTATGATCGAATAATTCTTGGACTTTCACGGAAAAAAACAGCAAAAAATAACACCATTAAAGTGCCAATTAATAAAAATGTGTAAACTAAAGCTTCCATATAGAATATTTTATAAAAATGTAAGTTTTCATATTTTCAAATATTAATAATTTATTGAAAATTCAATAAATTATTAATATTTTTTGGTTATAATTTTATTATTTTAAATAATAAAATTAAACGCTCCCTCTTTTAGTAGTTCTATCACCAATTTTTCTGAAAGCACCAAATTCTACTTGTTCAGTAACTTCAGGTCCAATACCTGTGAAAACATCTCGGAAAATAGTTCTTGCACCATGCCATAAATGACCAAAGAAGAATAATAGAGCGAAATTAGCATGACCAAAAGTATACCAACCTCTTGGACTACTTCTAAATACTCCATCAGATTCTAAACTTGTTCTATCAAATTCGAATACTTCTCCTAATTGAGCTTTTCTAGCAAATTTTTTCACGGTTGGCGCATCTTTAAATGTTTGTCCATTTAATTTTCCACCATAGAAACTAACATTAACTCCTACTTGTTCAATACTATATTTCGATTCTGCTCTTCTGAATGGAATATCAGCACGAATAATACCATCTTTATCAACTAAAATTACAGGGAAAGTTTCAAAGAATGCTGGCATACGACGAACTGATAATTCTCTTCCTTCACGATCACGGAAAATTGGATGACCTAGCCATGATTCAGCAATACCATCTCCTTTGTTCATTGGTCCTGAACGGAAAAGACCACCTTTAGCTGGGTTATTACCAATATAATCGTAAAAAGCTAATTTGTCTGGAATTTTTGACCATGCTGCTGTTTCAGAAGCACCAGCTGCAACGGCAACGTCTACTCTTCTTTCAATTTCTTGTTGGAAATATCCGCTATCCCATTGATATCTTGTTGGTCCAAATAATTCAATTGGTGTTGTTGCTGAACCGTACCACATTGTTCCTGAAGTAACGAAAGCAGCCCAGAAAACAGCAGAAATACTACTTGATAATACAGTTTCAATATTTCCCATTCTTAACGCTCGATATAAGCGTTGTGGTGGACGAACTGTTAAATGGAAAATTCCAGCAATAATACCTAATGTTCCTGCTGCGATATGATGAGAAGCAACACCACCTGGATTGAAAGGATTAAACCCTTCTGGTCCCCAAGATGGAACAACTGGTTGAACACGTCCTGTTAAACCAAACGCATCCGATACCCAAATACCAGGTCCAAATAATCCTGTTACATGGAATGCACCAAACCCAAAACAAAGGAATCCAGATAATAAAAGGTGAATACCAAAAATTTTTGGTAAATCTAATGCAGGTTCACCAGTACGTGGATCTTGGAATAAATCTAAATCCCAGTAAACCCAATGCCAAATAGCTGCTAAAAATAAAAGACCTGAAAGAATAATATGTGTTAATGCAACACCTTCAAAACTCCAAATACCTGGTGTAGAAGAACTTTCACCAGTGATTGTCCATCCTCCCCAAGATTCAGTAATTCCTAATCTTGCCATGAAAGGCATAACAAACATTCCTTGACGCCACATTGGGTTTAAAACAGGGTCAGATGGATCAAAAATAGCTAATTCATAAAGAGCCATTGATCCAGCCCATCCTGATACTAATGCTGTATGCATTAAATGAACTGCAATTAATCTTCCTGGGTCATTCAGTACTACTGTATGAACACGATACCAAGGTAAAGCCATTTTTTTAATATTTTAAAATCAAATAAATTATTCCTTTCTTAATTCTTATTTTTTATTTTTTTTTCAATTTTTAATAAAAAACAATTTCTATCGATATATATTATATATAAGTTTTAACTTAAATTTAAAAATTGTTTTTGTTTATATTTATAAAGCTTTTTTATATGCTAAATAAGCAATAACTGCTGGACCTGCAGAAACAATAATAAATGTAGTTAATAATTGACTAATTACATTAGAACTCATGAGCATGAAAGTATTTTAATTTTTTTCATCATTTAATACACTCTAAAATTATATTAACTTCAGTAACAATATTTAAAATTTTGCAAAAAGTTATTATTATTAATTATAATCAGATTAATTATTTAGGGTCACTAACTCAATGGTAGAGTACTCGGCTTTTAACCGATAAGCTCTGGGTTCGATTCCCAGGTGACCCATTAATTATTTTATTTATCAAAATTTAATGATAAATATTGAATTTCTAATAGTTTAAAATAAAAACTATTTAAATTGGAATTGAGTGTATTAGTTTTTAAAAATTTATAAATATTTCCAATAATAATTATATCTTTATTTTTTGAAAATTTGTTCAAATTAAATAAAATTTTTTGATTTTTATTTTTTAAATAAAGATACAAATTAGAAATAATTCCCATTTTTTCATTTTTATATAATTTATAAATATTTTTTAATCTTAATAAATACGAAATATTTTTATAATAACTTTTTAATAATTTATAAATAAAAAAATTAACAACAAGTATAGTAATAAAATAAATTATAGCTAGCAATAATTCTGTACACATTTTATTTTTAATAGTATATACATTACCTTTATACTTAATATAAATATACCAGGAAGAGAAAAAAAATAAATAATTTTTATTTAAAAACTAAACAGTTGACAAGTATTTATTTTTTTATATAATAGTATCTAATAAGCCCCCATCGTCTAGTGGCCTAGGACACTTCCCTTTCACGGAGGTAACAGGGATTCGAATTCCCTTGGGGGTAATAAATATATTTATTTTTATATTTTCTATTAATGTTTTTTATTTAAAAATTTTAAAAAGAGTTAATAACAATATTTTCAAAACAAAATTTATTAACTATTTTAAAATTTTATTCTTTTGGTATTTATTTAATATTTTTATTAATTATTATTCGGGATGGCAGGATTCGAACCTGCGACTTTCTGCTCCCAAAGCAGACACGCTACCAAGCTGCGTTACATCCCGTTTTTGATACAAATATATATATATAAGATTCTATTTTTTTCGTCAAGAAATCCTAAAACTTTTAAAATTCTATCAATATATATTGCAATATAAATTTTTTGTTGTTAATTTATTAAATAGAAACTAGAGTGAATTAAATGAAGTTATTAATAAGAATTAAAAACTAAGAAAAACTATGGCTTTTCTAAAACGTTGGAAAGACACTTGGGTATTAAAATCATTAACATTTGATGAGCTATTTAATGTTATTGTTGATGTTGTTACAAAACAATTAGATGAAGTAGAAAAATCAGATGTAAAATTAGATGCAAATTTAGTTATTGATTATGAAGCTGATTCTGTAGATGTTGTAGCAATGTTATTATATTTAGAAGATATGTTTAAAAATGCATCGCAAA
>Ga0247831_1002599_pt1 | contig 28738 bp, 33 predicted proteins | sample LaCruzMarch2015__9_FD_192406 | JGI IMG/M metagenome (GOLD analysis project Ga0247831, IMG submission 192406) | Freshwater microbial communities from meromictic Lake La Cruz, Castile-La Mancha, Spain - LaCruzMarch2015_1m | ecosystem: Environmental > Aquatic > Freshwater > Lake | place: Spain...
TGGTCACCATGCTAGCGAATGCCGCGGGCCCAGTGATGACCGTTTACCTGCTCTCGCAGCGCCTAGAAAAGAAGGAATGGCTAGGCGTGTTCAGCCGCTTCTTCCTGTTCATCAACCTGTTCAAGGTGCCTTTCAGCCAAAACCTGGGCATCATCAATACGCACTCGCTGATGACCAATCTGATCCTGCTGCCCGCTGTCATTGCCGGCATCCTCATTGGCTGGCAGGTGCTGAAACGCATCCCTCAAAAGCCCTTTGAGTGGCTGCTATTCGGTCTCACGCTCGTCGCGGCGGTATGGCTGGTGGTGGGGTAGAGGGAACAAAAGTGCTCAGTATTGAGTGCGGCGTTTATCCTGAAAGACTGGGACTTCCTGGCGACAATTGGAACTAAACACTTCACACTAAGCATTTCTGGCCGCCCCTTCCCTCCGCTCTGGCATTGCCAAACACCGTGCACTCCACTACTGTCGCCTACCACTTGGTTCATTCCCTGCCCTCCATGCCGCTCTACCGTTTTGTGCTTCTTCTGCTGACTGCCCTCTCCATGGGCGTCTCCAGCCTGTCTGCCCAGTCTGCTGATCCCGCGGACGAATACTTTCGCGCCTACCTCATGAACAACGAGGCGGAGCGTCTCGTGCAGGGTGGCGAGCTGGCTCGTGCGGTGGACAAGTATCAGCAGGCCCTGGCCATTTTTGAGTCGATCGCCAAGACTAACCCGACCTGGCAGTCGCAGATGCTGACCTTTCGCCGCTCCAAGATCGCCGATGCCATTGCCAATGCCACGGCGGAATTGTCCAAGCCGAAAGTCGCCCCAGTGGCTGCGGCGGCGGTAATGCCAGTTGCGCCCAGCGCAGCGACGACCTCACCGAGCGTGGTTCCGCCACCAGCAGCCCTCACGGCAGCTCCGCTTATGTCTCCATCGGCGGTGCCTTCCTCTGGCGATCCCTTGCAGGATGCCCTGGAGAGCGTTCGCCGGGCCGCCGAAGCAAAGGCAGGAGCGGTTCAGCAGCAACTCACCAATGCTCTCGCCAATGTCGGTCGCTATCAGCTTGGCTATGAAGCAGCGGTCGGCCAGCGCGACGAGGCAGTAAGGCAGCGCGATCAGTATTACACGCAGGCCAGCCAGCTTCAGCAGACCGCCATCGCTCAGCAGGCGAAGATGGCCGAGCTGGAAAAGCAAGCCGCCACCAGTGCCACAGCCGCCGCAGAGCTGGCCAAAATGCGCCAGGACTTTGCCGACACGAATGAATTGCTGACCGAAGCCCAGGTCCGCCTGAGCAAGGCCGAAGGCTCCGTGATGACGCAAAGCAAGCAGTTGACCGAGGCCACCATGAAGTTGACCGCCGTGCAGAAGGAGCGCGATGACTTGGCCAAGCAACGCGACGAATCGCAGAAGTCCAAGGACGCCGCCGTGGCTGACCGCGATAAGTTGGCTAAGGAGCGCGACGCCGCCCAGACCAAGGTCCTGGGACTGCAAGCCGAGAACGTCATGCTCAAAAAGAATGGCCCCATGCCCGAGAACATCAAGGCGCTGGTGGCTCAGAACGAAAAGCTGCGCAAAGATCTGGATGAGGCCCGCAGGCAAGTCACTACGCTGCAAGCCGACGTGACGCGCAAGGACAAGGAGATCGTGCAGCTGAAGGGCCAGCTGACGACCATCCAGGGAGAGCTCGCCACACTGCGCAAAGACAACGCTGCCTTCGAGACCCAGGTAGCCGAACTCACGGTGGAGTTGAAGAAGATCAAGGAGATGGCCGCCAACCCGAAGAAGAGCGAGTCCACCAACCCTCAGATCGCGGCCGAGAACGAGCTGCTGCGAGGCATCATTACCCGCCAACTGCGCCAGCAAGCACGCCAGCAAGAACAGAAGCGCCTGATCATCGCCGAGATGCAGAAGACCGAAAGCGCCTCCAAAGACCTGATCGACCAAGTGCAGCAACTCGGCGGCGAACGCCTCGCCTTGTCAGCCGAGGAACAAAAGCTCTTCACCACACCTCAACTGCAAGAGATCATGGGTGCCGGTGGCATCAAGGCCACGCTGATGGCCAAGTCCGATGCGAAAGCGGAACCGACCAAGCCCAAGGATGACGCCGCCGCCAAGGCGCTGGCTGAGATTGACGCCTTGATCGACAAAGGCAACAAGCTGCTGCAAGAAGGAAAGCTCGCCGAAGCCGCCACTTTATATGAAGACGTGCTGCGCGCCGACCCGAAGAATGCCACCGGTCTTGCAGGTCTCGCCTGGGCGCGTGTGCAGCAGGACAAGCTGGACGATGCGGAAGCCACGCTGAAGAAAGCCATCACCTACGACCCCAAGAACGCCGCCGCGCATTACATGCTGGCCGTCACCTTCTTCCGTCGTGATCGCTTGAACGAGTCGATGGCTGCCTTTGAAAAGAGCTTAGAACTCAACGGCAAGAACGCCCGCGCCCGGCACTACCTGGGTGTCATCACCAGCAAGATGGGCCTCACTGCCCGCGCTGAGAAAGAATTCAAAAGCGCCCTCGCCATTGACCCCGGCTACGGCGATGCCGACTTCAACCTCGCAGTGCTCTACGCCACCTCCGACCCACCGAAATGGGACGAGGCCCGCAAGCACTACAACGACGCCATCAAGAAAGGCGTCAAGGCAGACGCCAATCTGGAGAAGCTCCTCAATGGGGCTGGTGCCGTGTCGAAGCGATAGCGCTCACTTCCCCAAGTGCTTCACCAGAAACGCATCGTTCCGCTCCCGCGCCACAGGCGGGTAAGCATGGCCGAGCCGATGGTTGAAAAACTGTAAGTGGTGGGTCACGCTCATCTTTGAAAACACAGGCTGCGCGGCTTTGAGATAATCCAGCCCCGCATCGGTGTCCGCGCTGTCACCACCAATCCAGAGGTAGGCACGCGGTGAGATCAGGGCGAGCAGTTCGTGATGATCGTGATTGAAGCCGGGAGCCTTGATCTGCGGACCGAGATACCAATCCGCCTCCCAGTTGCTCATCGACAAACCGACGCCGCCCTCGCTGGAAACGGCCACTTTCACGCGCTGATCGAAGGCCGCGAGATAGAGCGCTTCCTTCGCGCCGAGCGAATGACCGATGCAGCCCAGCCGATTCGCATCCACCTGCGGCAGCGAGGCCAGCACATCCAGCGCACGGATGCCATCCCACAACATTCGTGCCATCCCCGTGGGCCAGTCCTTGAGCACCTTCAGTGTGTTGCCTTTCAGATCGGCACCTTCATTGAAGAGGAAGTTGCGCGGGCACAGCGCCACGTAGCCCAGCTTCGCCATGTGCACGCCCTGCATCTTGTCAGGCACACTTTGATCAATGCCCGCGACCAGTTGGGCCTGCACTTTCACCGTCGAATGAAACACCACCACACCCACCGTCTTCTTACCTTCAGCGAGGGGTGGAATGAGCAGATAGCCATCCGTCCACACGCCGTCGGTGATCTGGTAGCGCACATATTGCCGGGTGAACTCCGGCAGCTTCTCCTCGCTCAGCACTTCGAGCTTCAGCGGTGCCTTGGCCTTTGGTAACGGACCGAGAATACGCTGCCAGTCAGCGAGCATTGCCTCGCGATCACGCAGGGGTTCAAGAGCGAAAGCTGAGCAGGATACCAAGAGGAAGGCAAAGAAGCGAATCATTCAGGACAAGACGCATTGACGGACGCGATGCTTTCTGCTGCGATTCCCACCCATGAACTCCGCTTCCTCCCCCAAGCCCGAGCGTCTTACATCGCTCGATGCCTATCGCGGCTTTGTCATGTTTCTGATGGCGGCGGAGATGCTGCATGTGGGTCAGGTCTCGGAGCACTTTCCTGACAGCTCATTTTGGCAATGGCTCGCCTTTCACACGGACCATGTGGCGTGGACGGGATGCTCGCTGCACGATCTGATTCAGCCTTCGTTCAGCTTCATGGTGGGCGTGGCCTTGCCGTTCTCGTTGATGAGTCGTTCATCGCTCGGTCAAAGCCGCGCTCAGCAGTGGGTTCATGCGCTGTGGCGTTCGCTGCTGCTGGTCTTGATCGGTGTGGCTCTGCGTTCGGTGGGTGAGCCAATGACGAACTGGACCTTTGAGGACACGCTGTCACAGATCGGCTTGGGCTATCCCTTCCTGTTCGCGCTTGGCTTGGCGACCACGCGAGTGCGTTGGGCATCCCTTGTAGCAATCCTGGTGGGCTACTGGCTGTTCTTCGCCCTTCACGTCCCATCGCCTGAATGGAAAGCTGCGAGTGCAGGTGTGCCGTCCGGATGGCCGCATGACTTCACCGGCTTTGCGGCGCACTGGAACATGAATCACAACTCGGCGTGGGCGTTCGATCTGTGGTTCATGAATCTATTCCCGCGCGTGCAGGCGTTCATCGGCAATGACGGCGGCTACTCGACACTGAGCTTCATCCCCACACTGGGCACCATGCTGCTTGGCCTGATCGCTGGGCAATGGTTGAAGGATCGTGATCAAACCAAGCCTCTGCCACGATTAGTGCTAGCAGGTGTCTCGTGCTTAGCACTCGGCTGGATCCTCCATGTGACGGGTGTGTGCCCTTCGGTGAAGAAGATCTGGACGCCCGCATGGACCCTGTTCAGCGGCGGCTGGTGCTTCCTCATCATGGCCGCGTTCTCCATGGTGGTCGACGTGCAAGGCTGGAAGCGCTGGGCCTTCCCGCTGGTGGTCATCGGCATGAACTCCATCGCCATGTATGTCATGGCCCATCTGTTCCGTGGCTTCTTCGCCGAGGCTCTGGACACGCACCTGGGCAAGGAGTGGGCTTTGATTGCGGGCACCCCCTTCGCACCCATGCTGCATGGCGCAGCAGTGCTGCTCATTCTTTGGCTGATCCTGCTGTGGATGTATCGGCGGAAGATTTTCCTGCGCGTGTGATCACCGCTTCCGAAACCAGGCCAGGAACTCCCGATTGCCATCGGTGCCCTGGATGGAGGACTCCACCAACCCGCACCACTCCAAGTCTGCGTGAGATTTGATAAAGTGCTCGATCTTGTCGCAGGCGCGTTGATGCAGCGCGGGATCACGCACAATGCCACCTTTGCCGATGTCTTCGCGTTGCAACTCGAACTGCGGCTTCACCAACACGACTCCGTGGGCTCCAGGCTTGAGCAACGGGAAGACCGGAGGCAGCACGAGCGTGAGTGAAATGAAAGACACGTCGGCGACCACGATGTCGATAGGCTCGCTCAGGTCCGCAGGCTGCATGTGGCGCACGTTGAACTTCTCTCGACTGACCACGCGTGGGTCGTTGCGCAGTTTCCAGACGAGTTGGTTGGTGCCCACGTCGAAGGCATACACTTTTACAGCCCCACGTTGCAGCAAACAGTCAGTGAAGCCTCCCGTGCTGGCTCCGACATCAAGCGCGGTGAAGCCGGTGACGTCGATGCCGTAGTGCAGCAGCGCGCCCTCGAGCTTCAAGCCCCCACGACTGACGAAGCGCGGCGGGTCTTTGATCACGATCTCGGAGTCATCGGCAATCGAAGTGCCGTGCTTGGTCAACGGCTCGCCATTCACCAGCACCTCGCCCGCCAGAATGAGCCGCTTCGCCTGCTCGCGCGAGGGACACAGGCCACGCTGCACCAGCAGGACATCAAGACGTTCGCGTGGCATGGGGAGACGAAGAGAAAAGGTCGAAGGGAAAAGAAGGGAACGAGAATCATCAGGCTCTTATGCCTTTTCGCTTCCCCATCATTCCTCCCGCAGCTTCACTGAGCGAGCACCACGCTGATGAGTTCATCGCCGGCCTTGACGCTCATGCCAGCAGGCACGCTCTTGGGATCAAGATCGGCAATCGCTTCGGCTTCTTCCGCCATGGTGATGGTTACGCGGCCAACGACGGATGCTTCGCGACGCAGGTCAAACTTCATGCCTTCCTTCAGTCCGTTCTTCGTGCCAGCGGCGAGTGTGACAAAGCCCTGGTCCGCCACGAATTCCTTCACCGCACCAATGGATGGCGCGTCCTTCACACGACGCTGCAAGGGCGTAAGCACGGCTTCGGCAATGACAGGAGCGCTCGGCAGGCTGCCTGCGGGGGCAGTCATGGGCGCAGCAGGCACGAGTGCGGTCTGGGGGGGCGAAACGCTGGCCGTCGCGGCACCCTTTGGCAGGGGGGGCGGGCCATTGGGGGTAGGCATCGACATCGGTGTGGTCAGGCCGGGAACCAAATTGGGCGAAGCCTGCTGAGCAGCGGCTTGCGCGATCACTTCACGGATCTGCTGGGTTTGCAGGTCCACCTTGGTGCTAGCCTTGATCGACTCATCACGCGCCTGCCATGCAAAGTAGCTAGTGACGAGGAGCAGGGCGATGGTCAATACCTGGGCGATGTGGCTAAGCTTCATGTTGGAACGCGATTCTAACGGCAAATGCAAACCGCGCTATGGGAGTTTGCATCCCTGGCAAGCCGCATGCTAAAGGTCTGCCATGCCTACCAACGTCCTCGGTTCCGATCTGCACTGCTGCTGCCGCAAGCCGATGACCGGCTTCTTCCGCGATGGCTACTGCCGCACCAGCGCTAGCGACGTGGGCCTGCACACGGTCTGCGCGCTGATGACGCATGAGTTCCTGGTCTTCTCCGCCGCACGCGGCAATGACCTGATGACGCCCGTGCCGGAGTATGACTTCCCCGGCTTGAAGCCCGGCGATCGCTGGTGCCTCTGCGTGCAACGCTGGGCCGAGGCACTGGAGGCCGGCATGGCACCGCCTGTCATCTTGGAAGCCTGTCAGACCAGCGCGCTAGAGTTCGTGTCGTTGGAGGACTTGCAGGCCCACGCTGTTGAGGCGTAGCGTTAGCTCATCAACTCCGCCCGCAGTCCTGTGTGCCGCTTGCGGGTCTCCTGCTTCTTCACGGCCAAGGTCAACGCTTTCGGATCACCGACGAGCACCACTAGCTTTCGAGCGCGCGTGACTGCCGTGTAGATGAGGCTGCGCTCTAACAGAACAAAATGCTGGGTGCTGACCGGAATGATGACGCAGGGAAACTCGCTGCCCTGACTTTTGTGAATGGTCAGGGCATAGGCCAGTCGCAGTTCATCCAACTCGCCCGGCTCATAGTCCACCAAGCGGTTGCCTTCAAATCGCACCTGCACTTTCAACGGGTCGGTTTCGATGTCGATGATGAAGCCGATGTCGCCGTTGAAGACTTCCTTCTCGTAGTTGTTGTGCGTTTGGATGACTTTATCGCCGACGCGGAAAGTGGTCTCGAAGCGATCAATCTCGAACTTCGTTTCGTTCGGTGGGTTCAGCGCGGATTGCAGCGCATGATTGAGCGCCTGAGTGCCCAGCGTGTTACGATTCATCGGCGTCAGCACCTGAATATCCGTGAAGGGATCGAAGCGATAGCGGGCAGGCAATCGTTCGCACACCAGTTGCACAATCGTCTGGCGAATGAAGTCCGGCTCCGTCTCTTCGATGAAGAAGAAGTCAGCATCGCGATGCGGCTTCAAGTCGGGCACTTGACCGCGATTGATGTCATGCGCGCTCAGGATGATGCGACTGTCCGCCGCTTGGCGAAAGATCTCCGTGAGCCGCACGCAGGGCACCACCTCGCTGCCAATGAGATCGCCCAGCACCATACCTGGTCCCACGGAGGGAAGTTGATCCGCATCGCCCACCAACAGCAGGTGAGCATTCGACGGCAGAGCCGCGAGAAACTGCGACATCAGCGGCGCGTCAATCATGGAGCACTCATCAATCACGAACAGGTCACCGACCAAGGGCTTGTCGCGATTCCGCCCCCACTGGCCATCACCTTGGAACTCCAATAAGCGATGCAGCGTCTTCGCCTCCAAACCCGTGCTCTCGCTCATGCGCTTCGCCGCGCGTCCGGTGGGCGCAGCTAGAACGACACTCACGGCCTTGGCCTGAAGGATGGTAAGCACCGTATTCAAGATGGTGGTCTTGCCCACGCCCGGTCCGCCTGTAATGATGAGCACGCGACTCTTCAAGGCCTGCAAGACGCACTCGCGCTGGCTATCCGCCAGCCGCTTACCCGTGCGTTGCTCGGCCCACGGAATGGCCTTTTCGACATCAATGACTGGGTAGCTCGCGGGCGTGAGTGCCAGTTGCTTCATCGTGCGAGCGATGCTCTTTTCGGCGGCACGCAGATACGGCAGATAGACCAGTGCATCATTCACCAAAGACAACTCCTCCGCCGTGATCAGCGCTTGCAGTTGCTCCTCAATCATCTCCGCGGCGGCTGCCAAAATCTTCTCCGCGTGCTTCACCAACTCCGCGCGCGGCAGGCAGCAATGCCCATTGCCTGCGCCTTCCTCCAGCGTGTGCAGAATGCCGGCACGAATGCGCTCGGGCGCTTGCGCTTCGATGCCCATTTTCATCGCGATGTCATCCGCCGTTTTGAAGCCGATGCCGCGTATGTCGGCCGCGAGTCGATACGGATTCTTGCGCACGATCTCCAGCGCTTCCTCGCCGTAGGCCTTGAAGATGCGCTGCGCTCGCGCGGTGCCGATGCCGTTCTTGTGCAGGAAGAGCATGATCGCGTGCACGCTTTTCTGCTTCATCCAGCTCGCGCGAATCTCCTTCCGCCGCTTGGTGCCGATGCCGTCCACGTCTTCCAGCTTCGCCGATTCGTTCTCGATGATGTCGAAGACCTTCGGCCCAAACTTCTCGATCATGCGCTCCGCATACTTGGGACCGATGCCGTCGATCAAGCCGGAGCCAAGATACTTGACCATGCCCTCGGCGGAGTTTGGTGGCGATAGTTGCAGCGTATCCGCGCGGAACTGGGGACCAAAGTCGTTGTTGCGCTCCCAGCGTCCCTCGGCCTCAAACCGTTCACCAGCGACCACACGTGGAGCCCTGCCGATCAGGGCTACCGCATCGCGCTTCTTATCGGGCAGCACTTTTAGCACGCAATAGCCCGTCTCCTCGGTGTGATACGTCACACGCTCAACGGTGCCACGCAGCACGTCAGGTTTGGAATCGGTTCGCGGCAGGGGCATGGCTGTCACTACACTGACTGGCAACCTTCAGACGATCAACCTTCAAGTCCACAGTACTGGGTAGCCGAACCGCTTTGATGCCGTAGCCCCATGATGAGGTTGCGGATCATGCCGCTAGCTCGCGACAGCCATGGGCGCAGAGGTCGTGATTGGCACGGTGACGGTCGGTGGCTCAGGATACTCAAAGGCTTCGCCCTCGTAGTTGCGAATGAGCGTGCGGCGTTCGTCCCGTTGCAGGATGTAGTCGGGATTAACAGGCACCTTACCGCCACCGCCTGGGGCATCGATAACGAACTGAGGCACACTGTAGCCGGTGGTGTGGCCACGCAGCGACTCGATGATCTCGATGCCTTTCGCCACACTGGTGCGCAGATGAGACGAGCCTTTGATCAAATCACACTGATAGAGGTAATACGGACGCACGCGGCACATCAGCAGCTTGTGCACGAGACTGCGCATGATGTCAGGATGATCATTCACGCCCCGCAGCAGCACGCTTTGATTGCCCAGCGGAATGCCATGGTCGGACAGACGATCCAGGCCTTCACGAACCTCGGTCGTCAGCTCGCGTGGATGATTGGTGTGAATGCTCAGCCAGACCCGATACTTGCGCAGCATGGCGCAGAGTTCGGGCGTGATGCGCTGCGGGAGGAAGATCGGAATGCGACTACCAATGCGCAGGAACTCAACGTGCTCGATGGACCGAAGGCGCTTCAGGATCGACTCCAGCTTGGCATCACTCAGCAACAAAGGATCACCACCCGACAGCAAGACATCGCGCACTTCATCGTGCTGCTCCAGATACTTGAAGGCGGCCTCATGCTCCATGTGCAGCGTTTGCTCCCCTACCCCACTGACGACACGACTGCGCGTGCAGTAACGGCAGTAGCTAGCACAGCGATCGGTAACCAAGAACAGCACGCGATCTGGGTAGCGATGCACCAGCCCCGGCACCGGCATGTGGCTGTCCTCACCGCAGGGGTCCGCCATCTCAGCGCTGTCATCCAGCGACTCCTCAATGCGAGGCACGACCTGGCGGCGAATCGGGCAGTTGGGGTCCGTTGGATGGATCAGATTGAAGTAGTGCGGCGTAACGGCCATGGCCAGCTTGTTGCCGGAAAGCAGCACACCTGCACGCTCCTCGTCGCTGAGCGTCAGATACTTCTCAAGACTTGCCAAGGTGGTGATCCGGTTCTTGAGCTGCCACGTGTGGCTGCTCCAGTCCTCCGGTGAAACGTTTTGATCTTTCCAGTAGCCTGGCGCGTGAGAGCGGAAAGCCTTTTCAGGCAGGGCGGCGGGCAGTGTCATCTCAGTATGGGGAGGAAGCAAGGTTAGACATCGCAGGTGGCGACTGTCAAACCGTGATGATGGGAACGTGCCAGCAGCGAAAGCGGAAGCATTTTGCTCGACATTCCTAACACGCAGGGCAGTAGAGCGTTTACCTGCGAGCCCCCTATGATTCTGCCCCTGCTCAAAGACCTCGCCCGACCTCATGTCGTCGAAATCATCATGCTCATGAAGCGCGGTGGCGGGCAGTCCGTGAATGAGCTATCGGCGGCCCTGCGCATGAGTTATATGGGCGTGAAACAGCACTGCACCTACCTGGAAAAGAAGGGCTACGTGGACACCTGGCTGCGCCCGAAATCCGGCGGTGGCCGCCCCGAGAAGATGTATCGATTGACGGCAAAGATGGACGGGCTTTTCCCTCATGCAGCGGGCGAAACGGCGCTGCGGCTGCTCGCCGTGGCTGAGCAATCCTTTGGAGCCAACGCAGTGCATCAGATGCTTGAGCAACTCTACACCGAGAAGACCGAGCGCTATCGGAAGGCGATGAAGGGCCGCTCGCTGCTGGAGCGCGCGCAGTGCATGGCGCGGCTGCGGCAGGCCCAGGGTTGCTTGTCCATCTGCGAATTCGACGCCCATGAAGGGCTGCGCATCATTGAGCACCACAGTCCCTTGGGCTGCATGATCGACCAGCATCCTTTCGCCGCCGAACTGGAGGCTCTAATGTTTGGCACCGTGATGAAATGCGAGGCCGAGCGGCTGGACCTCAGCAAGGGGCGCATCACACGAATTGAGTTTCGGTTGAAAGCCCAGGCAGAGTAGCAGGCGTTGGTTTGGGGATGCTTTCGTTCTTTCTCCGCCCTGTGCTCTCGGCCGCTGTCGTTTGTGCCTTCGCCTCCTGCACCTCCCCACGCCTACCCACCGTCCCGCCCGCAGAGGTAGATTTCCCCCGCGCCTCAGAAGCGCCCGTCACCACAGTGCATGTGATGCTGGTCAAGCCCGAGATGCTGTCCGCTTTTCTCGCTGCGAAGCAAGATGTGCCACGCGCAGCAGGTCGCTGGTGGCGCGCAGGTGATGGCTCGGTCTCCCTGCACGTGAGCACCGCCAAGGGCCGCACGCTGCGCGGTGTTGAATGCGGCGGCGTGCTCTTCGTGCCTGGCCAACCGGGGGAGCCGATTCACGTGCAGGTGCACAATGAACGCGACTTGCCCATTGAGGCTGTCATCAGCGCCCACCACGCTGATCTGCTCGATGGCGTAGCGCCCTCCACGATCAAGCCAGGCGTCCGTATCGACGCACACACCACCGAGAAAATCAGTGCGCAGTTTGATGCCAAATCAGGCCAGGCCGTGCCGCTCACCTTTCAGCCTGTGGCGATCACCGATGGCTTGTTTCGCTCTGACCTCGCGTGGCAAACTGGCGTCATCCGCATTGCCGTGCACCCTGCCAAGACATGGCTGAAGCCACTGCGTTTCATCCCGCCCGCCGATCCGCGCTCCGCTCCTCTGCCGATCACGCAGCGCACGTCGTTACCGTATGAGTATCGGTAGGCTTCACCAGAAGCCCCACTGCTGCGTCTTCATCACGTAGAGGCCCAGCAGCAGATTGCCCACGGCGTGCATGAACACGCAGGCCCCCAGGCTCTTCGTTTTTACGGCGAGCCAATAAACCAGAGAGCCCCACACAAAGGCTGCAGGCCAGTCGCTCATGTCATGAACGAGAGTGACCAAGGCGATCACGATGCCATACGCCTTCCATGAATGCTGACCAAAGGGGACGCGCTGCCAATCAACTCCGTCAGCTTGCACATAGCGCATGAGAAAGCCACGCCAGAACAGCTCCTCGACCCAAGGGACAATGATCACCATGCGCATAAAACGCATCAGCACGGTGCCCCACCATGCAGCACAGCCATGGGCAAAGACATTCGGATTGAAACCTTCATCGCGCTCCATCCAACCAAACCAGGCAGGTGCCACCCAAACCGCAATTCCCAGGATCGCCAGTAGAGCGGCCAAGCCCAAGCCTCGCCACGGCATTAGCACATAGGAACGGCGGTAGCTCAGCAGTAGAGCGCCCACGATCACGCACTGCAACGGGTAAACCCAGTGCTCCGGCGCACTCTGCCACCAGGGCAAAACGGGGTTCTCCACCTTGAACCAGCGAGCGACTTCCGTCAGCAGCATGAAGGCTACCAGCGGCAGCACATAAGCGAGCGCGGGGTTGCGTGGGTTTGATTGACTGGGCGTAGACACAGCCTCGCCTATTCACCAGCTAGGCGCGTCCTTCAACTCTCAGCTCCCACCCAGTCCCGCAGGTCAAAGTCGGGCGAGGTCTTGACCACCTCCCAGCGCGCATCCGAGTTCAAGCGGAAGGAGCCGACCCACTTCTGGTGCCACTGCTCAGGCTCGATCATGCTCAGGTGGTGATCACCTTCGACGCGATACAGGTAATACGTTTCGCCAATGACCGGTTCGAAGCGGTAGTGAGCTTCGTAGATGAGCTTGTTCCAGTTGAAGTCATCAATGACACGCAGGTAGCGCTCGCGCAGTTCGATCAGCTCCTGCTGCAACTCACGCTCCACTTTGCCGATGCCGCGAGATTTGAAATTCGTCAGGTCCTGAGGCACGATCTTGGCCCCGAGACGCGAGGTGGGATAAGCCAAGAAGTTGGTCCTTGCAGTGGGATCAGCAGCGTTCTCTGGGACAGGGAGGTCGGAGGTCATGGCTGTGTTATACGAAAGGCCACGCGCGCAGGATTGCAAAGGCGAGCTTCATCCGTAGAATCGCGGGCATGATTTTTCGCCTCTCGTCCTTTCTCGTCGTTGCTGCCAGTCTTGCACTGGCATCCTGCACGCAATCGACGATCCCAGACGCGGCTGCGATGGAGCGCTTTCAGCAGCACGCACGCAGCTTGTTTCAAGATAGGCTGGATGACCTGGAGCGCCGTCGTGCAGCAGGCCTGATCGACAACTACACGTATCAGCAAGAGAAGGCTGCGCTGGACAATGAAATCGCAGCCAAGGCTTCTGATCTCGCGTGGACGCGGCATGACTTCAGCGAGATGAGGCGCAAAAGCATGGGCCTACCCACACCTGACAAGCCACTGGACATCTCGGTGCCAGAGGCCGGTGGCCTGCCGACGGGGGGCGGGTATCGTCGCTTTAACAACACAGACCTCGGCCTCGGTTCGGGCGGTGCTGACTCGCGGGAGGCCATGCGCCGCGCGGCCATTGGCAGCCTACCAGGAAACAACACGCGCAACTGATCACGGCACCAACCGCACCGCGACCAACTTCTGCCCATCGCGCGCATACAGCACCCCATTGGCATACGCCGGATAACTGCGGTGACCCGCACGCGTAACTTGCGCCGTAGCCAGCTGATCAAACTTGTCTGCTGATGCACGGATGATCCACGCCTCGCCGTCTTCCGTGACGACCAGCAGCTTGTCCTTAACCAACATCACCGTGCCACCTCGCACGCGGGGCGATTCCCACCTCACCTCGCCTTTGTCCGTGCTCACACAGCGCAGCGTCATGCCTGACTCCTGGCGTCCATCAAAACCGTAGACATGCCCCTCAAAATACACCGGTGTCGCATAGTGGCAGTTTAGCGTGCCCGCACTGTCCCAGGTCTTGGCGAGACTGCCATCGGCTCCGATATCCCAAAGCGAAGCCCCCACGTCATACTCGGCACTGATGAACCAGCCGCGATCCGTCTTGATCGGCGTCGCTGCGCTCACACTGGCCTCGATCTCGGGCCGTAGAAACTCGCGGCTCAAGACTTGGCCATTAAGCGGGTTGAGTGTGGTCAAGTGATTGCGCAGCCAGCACACCATCACATCGTCAAACGCCATCACAGGCGAGGCATAGCTAGCTTCATCATCCGCCGCTGCCCACTTCAAAGAACCATCTGCCGTGCTGAAAGCCGCAATCGCTTTACCAGCCGCACCTCCGGGCGTGAGCACCACGGAATCACCCACCACCAAAGGCGCACATGCACGGCCAAAGAAGCCTTGCTCGGAGCCGAAGTCCTTCATCGTGTCCACCTGCCAGAGCTTCTTGCCGGATGCAAAATCCAGCGCAAAGAGCACACCGTCGGCTCCATGCGCGAAGACCTTGTCGCCACTCATCGTTGGGGTTGCACGTGGACCTTCATCCATGCCAAAGCTGTCGCGGAAATCCGTCGGCTGCTCGCTGCTCCACAACACAGCGCCCGTCAGTGCATCCAGCGCTTCCACTTTGACCTTGCTGCCTTCGCGATGAAACACCACCACCTTGCCATGCATGACCGCTGGTCCCGCATAGCCATCGCCCAGCGGCTTCTCCCAGAGCACCTCCGGCCCCGTCGATGGAAAGCCTTCAGGCAAGGCCTTCTCATCGGCAGCCGCGACATTGCTACGCGTAGGCCCCAGGAACTGCGGCCAATCGGCAGCAAATATATACGAAGCGAATGCGAAGAGGAAGATCAGTGCACGCATGGGAAAAGAAACATGAAGTGATAAGTCATGGGTCGTTAGTGATCAGAGAGAGCGGCTTCTAGCAAACCAAAAACTAATCACCAAGCGCTAATGACTGTTTACTCTCCGTCTCAGCACCTGCGCCAGGATCCCGTATCGCGGACTGAAAATGTAGGCCAACACGAACAAGGCCCCGAGGACCAAGATGATGGTGGAGCTAATGTGCCAGCCCAGCGGATACGACAGGAAGAATGCTGCCACCGAGCCCAGCGCCCCGATGATTCCCCCGCCCCAAAACAGGGTCTTCGCATTGTCCGTGAACAGATACACCGTCGCTGCGGGAGCCACCAGCAGGCCCACACTCAGGATGCAACCCACCGCTTGCAGCGACGAGATCAGCACCAAGATCACAATGCCGAACAACGCGTAGTTCAAGAAGCGCACTGGCACCCCCAGGCTGGCGGCCACATTCGGCTCAAACAACAAAATCAGTAGCGGCCGTTGCAGCGCCGTCAGCGAGAGCACTGCCAGCGCACTGATGCCAAAGGCAATCCACAGATCCGCATCCGCCATGCCCACGATGCTGCCGAACAGCCACTCATCCAGCTTCTGTCGGATGCTCATCTTCGACAGCAGGATGTAGCCGCCCGCAAACGCCGCTGTGTAAAGAATGCCCAGCGCCGTGTCTTGATCAATGCGTGAGGTGCGCGCCACGAACAGCGAGCCCAGGCCGACCATCATGGCCGCGAACACCGCCCCCGCCAGCGCGCTCCACTGGGTCAATCCGAACAGCAACACCGCCAGCGCCAGACCCGGCAGCAGCGAGTGCGACAACGTTCCAATCTTGAGAGCGCTTTTGCGCAGCACCACGTAGCCACTGACGAAGCCATTGGAGAACCCAATCATGAAGCACGCGAGTAGCGCGCGTTTGGCGATGGGTTCTTCCAGGAATTCAGCGAGGGTCATGGCGGCAACCTAAACGCAAGCTCGTTGCATTGTCATGCGGCAATCACGCGCAACAACGTTGTTGCCTGAGAAAGCAAACCGGTAGCGGACTTCTGATAGCTCGGTGCCATCCGGCAGCTTCTCGGTTTTCTGCGCGTTGTCTGCGATGAAGCCGAGGGCCTGGTAGAAGGCGATGGCGTTTCGGTTAGAGGCGAGCACCCACAAAGTCACGGACTCGAAACCAAGGTTGCGAGCCTCGCGCAGGGCATGTTCACCCAGCATCCGGCCTGCGCCGCAGCGCCAGTGCCGGGGATGGATGTAAATGGCCGCGATCTCGCCCACTCGATGGGGAGAGGCATCCCGGTCGCGCGATGGTATGAGATCGCAGAAGCCGAGCACCGTTTCCGCCTGGACGATACAAATGACGCCAGGGGACTGCGAGATGCGCACGCGCCAGAAGCAGGCGCGGCCCTCCACATTCATCTTGTCCAGATACGTGTCGGGCAGGTGACCGCGATACGCAGCTTGCCAAGTGTCCACATGAATCTGGGCAATCGGCTGCGCATCGGCATCGGTGGCAGGCCGGATATTCATGCGAACCAGATGGGAGACATCACGGCGTGATCCGCGCGCCCAACTTCTTCAACTCCTCGACCTGCGCCTTGGAGGCATCAGTCAGCGGGTTGCCTTCCAGATATATCTGGCAATACGGTGCCCATTCCTTTGGCCCATCGAAGTCCTTCTTGGCCATACGATGCAACGGGCTCAGGTCGGCAACCTTGTTGCCATCCAGGAACAGGAACTGCAATTCCGTCAGCGGCTCCAGCGGCGCGATGTCGGCCACTTGATTGCCTTTCAGCGAGAGCATGGACAGCCACTTGAGTTGGCCAATGCCTGTGATGTTGGTGACTTGGTTGCCTTCGAGATACAGCGTCCACAGCTTGGGCAGCTTGAAGACAGCGCTTGCGTCCTTGATTTGATTGTTCGTCAGGTAGAGCGAGTTCAGCGTGGTCGCGTTCGCTAGGGCGCTGATGTCCTGGACCTTGTTGTTGGTCAGCTCCACGTATTGCAGGCTCTTTAGCGTGCCAAGCACTGAAACATCGGTCACCTGGTTGTCGGACAGGTCCACGAACTGCAGGCGCTCCAGGCCCTTGATCGCGTTGATGTTGGTGATGGCGTTCTTCGGCAAGGTCAGCGAGGCCAGTTGCTTGCAGTGCTCCAGGCCGCTCAGGTCCTTGATGCCCATGCTTCGGCCTTCGATGATGGCCACGGTTTCCACGTCGGCAGCGACGATGGGTTCTTTATTGTCGCGCTTGGCGAAGACTTGCTTCCGCACCGCCTCCTCAAGCGCCTTATCGGCAAAGATCGGCACGGGCTTCGGCGGTGGCGGAGGTGCAGGTTTGGCAACAACAGGCTTCGCGGGCGGCGGAGTCGCGGGTTTGGCTGGGGGCGGGGTGGCAGGCTTTGGCGGCGTCGCAGCCGTTGGTTTAGCGGCGGGGGGCGTTGCTACTGGTGCCGGCGTGGCGGGCTTGGCCTCCGGTGCCTTAACCGGGGCTGCGGCCGGCTTTGTTTCAGGAGCCTTCGCAGGCGCTGTCGGAGCAGACGTGGCAGCGGGAACTGCAGGTTTGGTGTCGGCAGCGGAGGCAGACATTGCGAGGCACGCGAGGAGAAGCAATCCAGGTTTCATGAGTCAAAAAAGGGTGAGGGAACATGTCATACGCAGACTACCCCTTGCAACTTTTGTGTTTCTCCCCTCAATCCCAAGTCATGATCAGCATCACCGTCATCCTGGAAGTCGAGCCTACCCGCCTAGCGGAGTTCGAACAAGCCATCACGACCAACGCCGCCGCCTCACGGGAAGAGCCCGGCTGCCTCCGCTTTGAGGTGTCGCGTCACCTCGAAAAGCCGAACGTCTTCGCCTTGAGCGAGCTCTATCAAGACCGCGATGCGGTGGAAGCCCACTACGGCAGCGATCACTTCGCCCAATGGAAAGCAGCGGTCACTGAGGGCCTGATTTTGAATCGCACCTCCGTGCGCGGCGAGGTGATGGAGTAAACAAAAGGTGACGACAAGGTGCCGTCACTGCTCAGAACTTCCACTTCTTCGCCTTCTTGGGCTTGGCTCCGAAACCGGGAGGCATCATGGGCATTCCGCCTTTGCCACCGCCGAAGCCGCTCATGCTGGGCATTCCTGGCATTCCGCCGGCACCCATCATGCCGCTCATCATCTGGCCCATGAGGCCTTGGTTCTTCATCATCGCGCGCATCATCTCGAACTGCTGGAGCAATTGGTTCAACTCCATGACGGGACGACCACTGCCTGCCGCGACTCGTTTTTTGCGTGAGGCACTGAGCAGACCAGGGTTCGTTCGTTCGCCGGGGGTCATGCTGAGCACCATGGCCTCCATGTGCTTCATGCGCTTCTCCGCATCGACGTTGCCAAGCGCGTCCTTCATCTTCCCCATACCGGGTAACATGCCCATGATACCGCTGATGGGTCCCAGCCGCTTGAGCATTTTCATCTGGCCGAGGAAGTCGGTGAAGTCGAACTTCGCCTCCTCAAAACGCTTGGCCATGCGCATGGCTTCCTTCTCGTCGATCTCTTCGGCTGCCTTCTCGACCAGGGACACGACATCGCCCATGCCAAGGATGCGCTGGGCCATGCGGTCGGGATGGAAGACCTCCAACTGGTCGGACTTTTCACCGACGCCCATGAACTTGACCGGGCAACCGGTGACCTGACGCATGGACAAGACGGCACCGCCACGCGCGTCGCCGTCCAGCTTGGTCATGATCAAGCCGGTGACGCCAATCGCGTCATTGAACGTCTTGGCCACGCTCACCGCCTGCTGGCCGGTGGCGGCATCGGCCACGAGCAAGGTCTCGCGCGGCTGCACGACATCGCGCACTCGCTTCAACTCATCGAGGAGCGCTACGTCCACTTCTTGACGGCCAGCGGTGTCGAAGATGCCAACGACATTCCCCTGCTGCGCCACCCAGTCCATGGCACGCTTCGCGGCGGCAACGGGATCGGTTTGACCCGCCTCGGGTTCATACACGGGAACACCGAGCGACTCACCGAGCACGACGAGCTGCTTCACCGCGGCCGGGCGATACAAATCGAGCGCGACGAGCACAGGCTTCTTGCCTTGCTTCTTCAACCAATTCGCGAGCTTGCCGCAGGTCGTCGTCTTGCCTGCGCCGTTTAGACCGACAATGAGCAAACGCTTCGGCTCGCCCAAGTCGAGCGCACTGGCCTCGCTGCCCAGCAGCTTCACCAGCTCGTCATGGAAGATCTTGATAATCTGCTGCCCCGGCGAAACGGAGCGCAGCACCTCTGCCCCTTGCGACTGTTCGGTGACGGTGGCGATTAGCTGCTTGACGACACTGAACTCGACATCGGCCTCCAGCAAGGCGAGCCGGATATCGCGCATTGCATCAGCAATGTTCGATTCGCTGATCTTGGCCTGGCCACGGAGTTTCTTGAAGGCGTCTTCGAGTTTTTCTTGGAGTGTTGCAAACATGAGATGGGAAAAGAAAGTGTTTGGTGACTAGTGGTTAGTCTTTAGAGCTGAAGGGATCAATCGTGTTGCTGAACCACGCTGCGGAATCTTCGCGCAATGTGATGGCTTGGAGAGCAGCGCAGAATTCATCGGCACGGTCTGACATGCGTGTCAGCATTCGTCCGATCCGATTACACAGATCGAAAAGCAAGGCCGAGTCGCCGCGAGCCCAGTATTGGGCATCAGTAGCTGCGATGAGCCAATGCTGGGTCTCAAAGTTCTCCGCCTGGGCATCGCTGAGTTTGCTGGCGAAGTGCTTTACATACTCACGCTTGGCCCAAGCCTCGGCGATTTGCGCGCCAATAGACCGCGACGAACGCCGAATCTGATCAGTCAAAGAATGAACCACATCACGAGGAAACATCTTGGTCATCTCAAAGACCTTCCCCTGCAATTCGCGTGCCCGCTGATACACGATAAGCTCCCAGAAAGCTTTCGCATAAGGCATCTTGGACTCATCGCTCATAACCAAACACCCATCACCAATCACTTAAAGCTTGTTGTTCAGGGGCACCACCTCCGCCGGCACCATGGGCACGGCGGCTGCGGAGGGCAGGTAGGCGGCGGCGAGATCAATCTTGAACTTCCACGTGATCATCTCCTCCTCGGCGGCGAGGTCGCGCTTGAAGGTGATGGTCACGTTGCACTCCTCGCGGCGTAGGCTGAAGGGGACTTGATAGCGCAGCAGGAAGGTGGTGGGATCGAAGGTCGCAGGCACGACACCGAAGCCGCTGACTCGCACCTTGAGGCTCTCCGGCACGATGGAGCCAAGCTTGAGTAAGTTGGCCTCGATCAGCGGGCGACGCTCTTTGATCGTGCTATTGGCTTCGGGCTTAACCTGCACCAGTGGCGTGCCACCCGCGTCCTTGGTCTCGAGCGCCAGGGACTTGGCATTGGTCAGTTCCCCGCGTGCTCGGAACCTCGTGGCCATGCGGAAGACGCTGTCCTCCTCGCCATGCACGATATAGCGCGAGATCTTGCCATTCGGCTGATCGTGCGAGACCTTCGATCCGTTCACGGTGATACCGACCTCGTAGCCGACCTGCAACGAGAGGTCCTCGATCTGCGGGTTGTGATTGCCATACGGATACGCCACCGACATCATCTTCACGCCCAGGTTCTGCTCCAAAAATTCCTTGCTGTCCCGCAGTTCGCTCAGGAGCCAGGCCTGATACTGCTCGTCGGTCATCTTGCCCTTCTTGGTCAGTGCCTCGTGCGATACGGTGTGGCTGCCCACCTCGCAGCCGTACTTCATCATTTCCTTGATCTGCGCCCAAGTCATTGAGCGCCCACCGATGTTCACATATTTCTTGTAGAGGTAGATGGTGAAGGGGTAGCCGAACTCCTTCAGGATCGGATACGCGATCTTATACACGCCTTCCCAGCCATCATCCATGGTGATGACGATAGCCTCCTCCGGGATGTTCTTCTCGCCGCGCTTCCAGGCCAGGAACTCGCTCATGGGAATGACCGGTATCTTCGCGTCCTTGATGGCCTGCATCTGCTCACGGAACTTGCTACCCGCGATGATCATCGGCGTGCCCCCACGCTCGCGGAAATCATGGTAGCCGAGGATGGAGACGGTGGCTGACTTGTTAATCTCCACCACTGGAGCCACAGGCACCACCGCATCCGGCGCGCTGGAGTCGAAGAGCTTCGGGTCCAGCAGCATCTTGTTCATCGCCTCCTCCTCCGGGGTCAAAGGCTTGGCCTCAGGCACAGGCGTGGGTGGCGGTGCGGGCTTCGTCTGCTCCACGATCTGCAGCACACGTTCCTTAACGCGGTCACAGCTGGTCAGCACCACGGCGCAGAGCACGGCAGCGCCGAGGGTGCGGCACAAAGGGGGGAAAGTCATCTTGCCAGACTAGCAGGAGTTGGCGCGGTGGCAAATAAGCATGAATGCTCACCCCGCTGGCATCCGTTACGCTATCATCATGCGCCTCCTCGCCCTCGTGCCCGCCTTGCTCTGCGTTGCCACTGCTACGGCCCAGCAGCTCGACACCCGGCTGCTCATGGAGAAGCAGCAGGTCGAAGCCCTCCAGCAAGCCTTTGACCGGGGCATGTATCAGCGCTGCGCTGACTTCTGCCGGTATGGCGTGCAGCAGGGCATGAAGTCGCCGGAGGTTCCCATGTTCCTCGTGCGCTCCCTCCTGGCCCTCGGGCAAGCCGACGACGCCGTGCAAGCCGCCGCCGACATGGTCAAGGCGCGCCCGGACCACCTGCCAACCCTGGGCTTGAACCACGAGGTGCTCACAGCCCTGGGCAGGACCGACGCCGCCAAGGCTGCCCTGCGCCAGATCAATGACGCCGCCCGCAAGCTCCCCGCGAAAGACCGCACCGCCGCCGACATGGTCGCCCTCGGCCGCGCCGCCCTCGCCGCCGGGGCCGATCCCCAGAAGGTGCTGGAGCAATACTACACCCCGGCCCGGAAGAAGGACCTCAAGAGCGAGCTGCCCTACCTCGCCATCGGCGAACTCGCCCTCCGGCACGCCGACTACACCAAGGCCGCCAACGAGTTCCGCACCGGGCTCAAGGAGCACGGCGAATCCCCCTCGCTCCGCTTCGGCCTCGCCCAAGCCTTCGCCACCGGGGATCGCGGCAAGAGCCTGGAGCACCTCGCCACCGTCCTCGAAACCAACGGCTACCACGAAGGAGCCCTAACCCTTCGTGCCGAGCACCTGATCGGTGCCGAGAAGTTCGCCGAGGCTGAAGCCGCCCTCGCCACCGCCATTGAAGTCAATCCCCACAGCTCTCCCGCCTGGGCCCAGCGCGCCGTCATCGCCACCCTGCATGACAACGACCCCGCCAAGGCCAGCGCGGCACGCACGGAAGCCCTCACCCTCTGGGCGCAGAACCCCCAGGTCGATTACCTCATCGGCAAGTGCCTCTCCCGAGCCTACCGCTTCACCGAGGGTGCCCAGCAGCAGCGCGAGGTCCTCGCCTTGGCCCCCGAGTTCCTCCCCGCCAAGCTCCAGCTTGCCCACGACCTCATGCGCCTTGGCCAGACCAACGAGGCCTGGCAACTCGCCGCCGAGATCCGCGAGGCCGACGGCTACAACACCCAGGCCCACAACATCGGCCTCCTCGAGCGCGAGATGAGCGGCTACCACATCGAAACGCACGACGACTTCATCCTCCGCATGCCCCTGCGCGACTGGCAGGTCTACGGCCTCCGCGCCTTGCAGCTGCTGCGCGAGGCCCGCACCGTGCTCGCCCCCAAGTATGGCCACACCTTCACCAAGGCAACGATGGTCGAGTTCTTCCCCTCGCAGCAGGACTTCGCCATCCGCACCTTCGGCGCGCTCGGGGGTCAAGGCCTCCTCGGCGTCTGCTTCGGCACCGTCATCACCATGAACAGCCCCGGCTCCCTCGCCCACGGCCGGAGCAACTGGGAGTCCACCCTCTGGCATGAGTTCTGTCACGTCGTCACCCTCTCCGTCACTGCCAACAAAATGCCCCGCTGGCTCAGCGAAGGCATCAGCGTCTACGAGGAGCAGCAGCGGGACCCCGCCTGGGGCATGAGGATGAACGAAACCTTCCGCGAGTTGACCCTCAACAACGAAACCCTCACCCCACTCAGCCAGATGAGCAGCGCCTTCCTCAATGCCAAGGACCAGGACGCCATCCTCTACGCCTACTACGAGAGCAGCGTCGCCGTTGCCTGGATGATCCAGCAGCACGGCTGGGACAAGTTCCGGTCCTTGCTGCAATCGCTGGCTGCTGGGGACCGCATCAATGCCGCCCTGGAGAAAAACATCGGTCCCCTCGATCAGCTCGAGCCCGCCTTCCGCGACCACATGATCGCCCTCGCCAATGCCCACGCGCCCGCCGCCGACTGGACCAAGCCCGACATCAGCGACATCTCCCAGCTCCCCCTCTTCCTAAAAGCACACCCCTACAACATCAAAGCCCTCCAGATGCAAGGCAGCGAACTGCTCGCCGAAAAGCTGTGGGAAGAAGCCGCCGACATCGGCCAGCGCCTCATCACCCTCGACCCCGAAGACACCGGCACCGAAAGCGGCTACTGGGTCCGGGCCAAAGCCATGCACCAAATGAAGCGCACCGAGGAGGAGGCCGGCCTCCTCCGCACCATGGCCGCCAATTCCAGCGACGCCCTCCCCGTCTATCTCCGCCTCATGCAGATCGACCAAGAGCGGCAGTCCTGGCACGACCTCCAGACCGACGCCGCCCGCGCCCTCGCGCTCAATCCCTTCCTCCCCGCGCCCAACGAAGCCCTCGCCCAAGCCGCGCAAGCCACCGGCGACGCCCCTACCGCCATCCTTATCTACCAACGACTGCTTCACCTCACCCCCGCCAACCCCGCGCAGGTGCGCTACCAGCTCGCCACCCTCCTGAAGCCCACAGACCAGACCCAGGCCAAGCGCCACCTCCTCGACGCCCTCGCCCTAGCCCCCCGCTACCAGGAAGCGCAGAAGCTCCTGCTCGACATGCAGTGAGGGGCGCGCCCCCAAAGACCGCGCCAGGGGTGTGGTCCGCGCCGGCCCACGAACAGTCGATAAGCAAACAGGCACAGCAGCGTGCTGGAACCCCAGCCTTACGGGGCCCGGAGGCGTTTTCATCTGCTGGAGTTGACACTCCGACAGGTGATATGCATGACAAAACATGACAATTTATGCCCTTCTGGGCCACGGAAACCTCCTTCCGCTTCATCGTGGTGGCCTACAATCTGATGAGCCTGTTTAGGCATTTGGGGCTCAACAGTCACAACCAAGCCACGTTGGCCACACTGCGATCCTATGGCTTTGCAATAGGCGGTTGGGTTAGCCAGCACGCGCGCAAACGGGTGCTTCAACTCTCACTGCCCCGCAAAAAGCGTCCCTGGATGGACACCATCTTCCGCCAAATCGAAGTTCATCCACCTCCGTTCGCTTACTCTACTGAATAATCCGAGTTCAACCCCAACCGCTTCAAGCGGTTGTCGAGCAATTGCGCATACAGGTCTTTTGATGTCGGTGATAAGAATGAGCGTGAAATCAGCTGCCGCCACTGCGGCACCGCAGCCGACAATTCAGCGAGAATCCCCTGCATTATTTTCTCTGGGATCTGAAGCCGCTCTTTGCAGTAGTAATTAAGCCAGTCGGACTGCGTGAGCTTTTTCTTCTTGCCGTTCAAAGGCAGCGCGATCTCCTCGATAGCCTTCTCCAGGACAAGCGTGGTGTTCAGCAGATCGTAAGCGGGAGCCAGCGTAACCCGACTGTTTTCCATCATGAGCGACCAGTTCTTGAGGTGCATGTCCTCGTTACCAGTCAGAAAGCAAAACAATGCCCTGCGTGCCAGCTTGGCTTTCTCGATGACAGGGAAACTACAGAACTCCTCCACCAGTTTTGCTAGACGCTCCATGGAGCCTTCATACTTCGTCTCACGCGTTGCTCCTGAAAGCTGAGCGAAGTCTTCCACATGAATCTTTTCGGCTCGTCCCGATCGGTCAAAGCGCTTCACTACATAAACCCAGCTGCCATCAATTGCAGGGATCAGACCATGAGGCGGAACGTCAATGCCTGCCGTCTTCGCCATGGTCATCGTCAGTGCTTCGTTTTGCGGTACCTCTGCGTAAGGCGGAGGATTGGGCTTCAGAATGAATCGCCCCCCGGTATCGACTATTTGAAATCGGCCTTCAGTGACGGACACCACTGCGGATAGCTTTGGTTGCACCCCTTGGATGGACATCTTGTCCGCTCGCAATCGCGCCTGTCGCAACTGCTCCGTGTGCGTCAGGTCCAAAGGCGCCAGGTGCTTAAGTCGTGGATGCAGCAAACGCAGGCCTCCAGGCGAAAAGGTCGCGCTAAAGACCGTCTCTTCAAGGGTGATCGGGCAAACAGCCATGGGATTAGTTTTCCTCCTCCACGGTCAAAGAGCCGATGACGTCATTGCCTACCGTCACCAGTAATCGGAAGCTATCGTTCCTATCAATCTTATGGAGCCGCAGCACTGCTTCCAATTGAGGACCTTCGGGCAGCAGTCCCTCAAACACAGCGGGGAAGGTCTCGAACAGATAGGGTTCAGGTCTCACTGGCATGGTGAGTGAAACAGGTGGCCCTTGGTAAGGCTCCAAGTAACGGAACTGCCATGCTCCTTTGGGCATGGATTGCAGATAACCTGCGGAGATGCCATGCTGTCTAATCAAGGCTCGGCGCACAGAGGTTTGTTCGTGTGAGTTCATTTCGTGGGCTGTTTTCCGTCGAACGACCGTCGCCACTCTGGAACCAGCGGGCCAACTGGGTCGAGTTTCAGATTCAACACTGACAGCACGGCCAGCAGATTGCGCCAGGTCGTGCGATCCCTGCCCGCTTCAATGTCTTGCACCACAAAGCGACTCACCCCAGAATGTTCGGCGAGTTCAATTTGAGAAAGCTGCGCGCGTTTGCGGTGAAACGTGATGAGTGAACCCAATTCTTTTGGCTGCATGATTTATCAGGCTTTTGAGGTTATCATCCTGGCAGAATCGAGAACAAATTCCACCATTACAATTTTTTGCCTGATAAATAATGCATGAAAGTCAATTTATAGAAGCCATCTTGATCAAGATGATCTAAAGCGCATGGATGCCTGTTATATCCGGCTTTTTGGAGAATGGGACACCAGTGTTCTCAACAGGAGAACTTGCCCCGAAGCCAAAGAACTTCAGATCCACCTTCACCGCGAGGAACGGAAACGGCGGATCAAGCTGCCGAACCTCCAGCGCGGCCTGTTCCTCCGCCTGCTGGCTTTCGGCTTCGAGTCGAGCTGCTTTGTCGATAGCGGCCATGGTGAGTTCAGATGGACCAGAATCGGCCTTCGATTCGGTGGTTGCTCAAAAACTGCTAAGCCGCCTGCGTCACATCATTCCCCTGGGCGAGCATCTGATTGCCAATTTGATCAAGCAAACCTGCGGTGAGACCTTTGTTCAGGATCAGTGGATTGTTGTTCAATGGCATACCCTGCCGATTGTGGGCGTAGAGCAGGTTCCAGAACACGTGATGCTTCACATACGGTGTCCAGGTCTCATCCACAGAGTCCGATGTGCTGTTCTCCGGGGAGAGCAGATAGACCGTGGCAATAAGCAGGCTGTCGCGATCTGCGTCTTCCCACAATCCTGAGGCGGACCCCGTTGTTCGGCCAGGATTGCGTAAAGTTAAGCTATGATGCTCACGGGTTGAGTGGCCTGAGGTTTAGCTTTGCAGAGATTTTGTGCAAGCGCTTTGCTCCGCTGGATGGGTTCTGCAACGGAAGGCTGCGAGCGTAGCGATGCTGCCTGGGTGGAGAAGGGCCGGGAGCACGTGATGCAACTGCGCCAGGCGGACTTGCGAGCCCAAGAATGGGCCGCCCTCATGCTCGACGGCGTGTGCATCCAATGAGAACCCAGCCATGCTCCCGGCCTCTACTCCGCCATTACGCCCAACTCAGCGAGGCTGCCAAGATCGCCGCCGCTCTGCTCGGACAAGGCACGCAGGAGGACGGCCCCCTCACACCCCCCTCACACCCCCCTCACACCCCCCTCACACCCCTCTCCGCGCCACATCCAGGGCCAACTCGACCCGGCCTCCTCAAAAGCAATTTCCTAGTAGATATATTTACCCGATTGTCTTTGCGGTTCATCCGAGAAGTTGGTGCAGAAAGAAAAAGGAGATGGCGACAGTTCGGGATGAGCCAGAGTTTGCTGTATCACGCGTTTGGCGTGCGCGGGGGCTACGAGTATCGCAGCACGAAATATGTTGAGGGCCGAGTGGAGTTCCATCTGGCCGTCAAAGGTGAGTCCATCCAGTGCCCACATTGTCAGGGCCACGAGTATTGGCGACGCGGCAAAAGACAGCGGCGGATCAACACCCTGCCTATCGGCCCGAAGGAGGTGGTGCTGGTGGTGGAAGTGCCCAAATGCGAATGCCGTGTCTGTGGCAAAAGCTTCGAGCACTCCCCCCCTTTGCCCCTGCCTACAGCCACTACAGCGGCGCCCTGGCTCGATTCGTCTGCGAGTTGAGCCGCTTCATGAGCCTGCGGGACGTTGCACGTTGGACGCACTTGGGCTGGGACACGGTCAAAAACATCGTGAAATCCGACTTGTCGCGACGCTATGACAGCGTGCCGCTCACCGGTGTCAGACGCATCGGCGTGGACGAAAACTACCTCGGCAAGAAAGCCAAGGATGTGACCCTGGTGGTCGATCTGGAGAGTGGCCAGGTGCTGTGGGTGGGCAAAGGGCGTGGCAAAGAGGCGCTCGCAGGCTTCTGGCAGCGGCACCCGCATTGAAGCGGTGGCCTGTGACATGAGTGGAGCCTACTGGAGCGCCATCAACGAGCACCTGCCTGAGGCCGCGCTGGTGTTCGACCACTTTCACATCATCAAGCTCGCCAACAACGAGATCGGACGGCTCACCCGCATGGCCTATGGCTACCGTGACGTCGACTTCCTCCACCTGCGTATCTATGCACTCCATGAGTCAAAAAACATACTCACTGGCACCTGACAACCGCACCAACTTCCCGGATGAACCCATTTTCATCGCCGGGGTCTGGCCAAGAAAAACGGCAGCCCCTTGCGAGGCTACCGTGTGACGACGACCAAAAAGAAAAACCCTAGCCCAGCTTGGCCAGCGCGGCTTTCACCGCGTCGAAGTTCGGCAGGTCCTTCGGCGTGGCGGTCTGCTCGGCGTATTGGATCACGCCGGCGCTGTCGATGACGAAGGCCGCACGAGCGGAGGTGTCGCCGATACCGGCGAGGCCGGGGAAGATCACATCATAGGCCTTGGTCGTTTCCTTGTTCAGGTCGCTCACCAGGGTGATGCCGATGTTTTCCTTCTGCGCCCAGGCTTCTTGGGCAAAGGGGCTGTCCACGCTGATACCGATGACGTCAGCATTCAGGTCGCTGTAGCTGCTGAGACCAGCGGTGATGTCGCACAGTTCTTGCGTGCACACGCCCGTGAAGGCGAGCGGGAAGAAGAGCAGCACGGTGTTCTTGCCAGCGGACAGAGACACGTCCTTTAGACCATCGGCGGTCTTGGACTTCAGGGTAAAGGCGGGGGCTTGGGAACCAACGGAGAGAGCCATATGTAAATGGAGGTAAGGGTTAGGGTTGAGCCGCGAGAATAGGGCAGATGTTCCAAGTTCCAAGTTTCAACTTCTCGAACTGAGGCTTTTGTCCCCCTCATGACTCTGGACGACCTCAGCGCCCTCATTCGCCAGCACCGCAGCCTCAAACCTGCGGCGATGGATGCTGCACGCCCCATCGACCGCGCCGTGCTTATGACCCTGTTGGAGAATGCCACCTGGGCGCCCACGCACGGCCTGACCGAGCCCTGGCGCTTCCGCGTTTATGAGGGTGCCGCACGCTTGTCGTTGGCCGAGAACTTGCAGCGCCTCTATAGCGAGGTCACGCCCGCCGCTGAGTTCCGCGAGGACAAGTTCGTCAAGATGGGCGAGAGCCCCTTGCAAGCGCCCACCGTTGTCGCGTGCTGGATGCAGCGCACCGTGGGCGGCAAGATCCCCGCGCTGGAGGAGATCGAGGCCGTCGCCTGCGCCCTGCAAAATGCCATGCTCAGCGCCACC
>Ga0247831_1002600_pt1 | contig 28736 bp, 24 predicted proteins | sample LaCruzMarch2015__9_FD_192406 | JGI IMG/M metagenome (GOLD analysis project Ga0247831, IMG submission 192406) | Freshwater microbial communities from meromictic Lake La Cruz, Castile-La Mancha, Spain - LaCruzMarch2015_1m | ecosystem: Environmental > Aquatic > Freshwater > Lake | place: Spain...
ATTTTAAATAATCAGCATAATGTTTTTGCATTTCTCTTTCTTTGGTCATATATGTTTTTTTTACAAAGCTCAGAAATGACTATCGAATTTTCAAGATGTACTTGGTGGGTGGGATACGTATTTTTTCCAATATTCAGTTTGAGTATAAAATTCTGGTCTTTTCATTGTAGAACAAGAGTATAAAAATATCAGTGAAAGAAAATATAAAATTCTCATTTGCATATGTGTAAGTATGCCTTTTAGCAGACAGTATTTAAGTTTTGAATTTCAGTACTTTTAAAGAGTTGAGATAGCTTATTGATAAAATAAAAAAGGTTACACTATAAAAATATAACCTTTTTATCATTATTGCTCCCCTAATTGACGAAAGATGCAGCTCTAATATGATGATTGAGTATGTAACTATTAGGAAGTTAAAGGGTTGAACTTCGTTCATTGGGGAATGAAAATAATTTTTACAACAAATCCGCAAAAACTAAATTTGCAGTAATTTTAGTAAGATCGTTAATATTCATACAATAGATAATTAAATCTCAATAAAATGATTAACATAGAGGAAACAACTTTGGAATATACGTTAAAGAATTCTCAAAAAGACGATTGGAATTTTTATATAAGATCACATCAAGAAGATTTTACAGAACTTATCAAGCTCTCCATTTCCAACAAGCAGCCTTATTCGTGGCGTGCATCTTGGTTGTTATCGAGTTGTATGAAAGACAATGATGAACGTCTAATGATATACATAAAAAAGATAATTGATTTACTGCCAACCCTTCAAAATAGTCAACAACGTGGATTATTAAAAGTTTTACAAAGAATGGTAATAGAATCTAAATACGATGGAAAGTTGTTTGATACTTGTATAAAAATTTGGGAGGAAATAAATAATAATCCTGCTCTACGTTTTCAAGCATTAAAAACTATGTTCAATATTTCAAAAAAATATCCAGATTTTTTGAACGAAATAAAAGTTTTGACTGATGCTTATTATACAGATAACCTTACAGAAGGGGTAAAGAAATCGGTCTTTAGACTAATAAAAAATGATTTGAAATAAAAAGTCAATTTACAGCACTACACATAAAAAGATACAACTAGCCTAACTCACTGATAGGCAAAGAACAAGCCGTCATTTTTAATGGTTTGTCCAATGTGGCTCCCCTTACAGACGAAAGATGCAACTATAATGCAATGATTGAGTTTGTTACTATCAGGAAATTGAAGGGTTGAAGGCTTTATGGCAATTCAATAACGGTGTTGATACTTTAGTTAAAGAAAAGAGTATGTAAATATCTACCTGGTGCAAGAATGGCAAAACTTCCTGCAATTATAATACCCCCAACATATAGCCTAATCATTGAATTTTTATGTGTTTTAATATCCCCTCGTTTAATTGCAAACCAAGCCTTTGGGACAGTATATATAGTTAAAATGCTCAGAAGGTGAAGTAGCCCAAAATGATTGAAAATCCGTTGACCTACTTGAGCTGGTATAAATAAAGTTAAGATACCTGTTATTCCCATCAATGTCATATACACCTTTCCAATTGTTTTATGGAACTGAGTTCCCTTTTTTGCAAATATCAAATACGTACCAAATACGACACAGGGTAAAATAATGCACAGATGAATTAGTACGATTGGAGATGATGGGATAATCATATTATAGAAAATAAAAAAGGTTACACTATAAAAGTATAACCTTTTTATCATTTTTGCTCCCTCTCCTGGGCTCGAACCAAGGAACCCATGATTAACAGTCATTGGGAGTTAGAAACAGATTTGAATAATTATCGAAATTCCGATCTCTTCAAAACCACTTGGGCCAAAACAAAATTGCTTTTTGCCGATAAACCTTTGGCCTTTTCACTTGAAAGTCTGATGCTCGTGTAATTTTTTGAGCAAAAATTACGTTCAATAATAGTCTTGACACGATTATCAAGATTTTACGATTACAGGATTGATTTTCTTCCTACAATTATTAATTTTTAGTAAGTTTATAATTTATATCTGAAGTTAAATGAAAAAAATAGCAATTTTATCTCTTTTAGGAGTTATGGCTTTAACTCCTGAATTTTCGCAAGCATCTGATTATAATATTAGTAGTCTGAAAGAATCGAAAGAAATAAATGGCGGAGGTCGCAGAAAGAAGAATGGTTCTTACAGAAAGAAAAAAGGTTTTATGTGGGGAATATTCAAAGGCAAAAGCCAATGTGATTGCCCGAAACATTAAATAGTCGGCAGATTTCAGTTGGCAGTCCACATAATTTAGTTTATTACCAGTTCTTGTAGTTGCTAATTAAAAATTGCAAACTGAAAATTGCCAACTGTGGACTTATAAAACTATTCTAAAAACTTAGTTCTATACGCCAAAGGTGTAATTTTCTTTATAGCTTTAAATTGGCGATTGAAATTTGAAAGATTATTAAAACCACTTTCAAACGAAATCTCGGCGACACTCATTTTATCGACCATGAGTAATTTACAGGCGTGTTCGATGCGTATTTCTGCCAAAAACTGAGTAAAAGTTCGACGAGTACGTTTCTTAAAATATCTACTAAAGGCCGACTCACTCATATTTGCCAAATCGGCCACGTCTTTCAGCTGAATTTCTTCTTGATACTTGAGCATCACATACTCAAAAACCTTGTTCATACGAGCCGAATCTACTTCATTTCTGAGTGAAATAGGGTTGGTTGTAAGATCTTGTTTATCTTCACTTTCGCACAAAATTGTTAGAATCGCAATCATTTCTAAAAGGCGTTCCATACCAATCAAATTTGGCAAATTCTTAAATTTAGGCGTAACTTTTGCGACCGTTTTTTCACCAAAACTCAGTCCCCTTTTTGAGCGTTCGAGGAGAGCCTTTATTGCTTGACTTTCGGGTAACTGAAGAAATTTTTCTCCTAAAAAATCTTCTAAAAAGTGTATAACCAAAGAGCGAGCTTTAAACTTAGTATCTTTATTATAAAAATCTTCATCGTTTCGATAATAATGCGGTAGGTATGACCCTATCATGCAAAGGTCACCTGCTTTAAAATCAGTAATGCTACTTCCAACAAAACGCTTGCCTGTACTTTCTAAAACTAAGACTATTTCATACTCCGGATGATAATGCCACGGCGTAGAAAAATAGGGCGTTTCTTGCACAAACAGATTGAATGAAGAATCAGCAGGATTTGATATTTTGAGTAACTGAGGTTTCATTTTTTCAAGAATCATGTTTAGGTCTATACGTATAGCTGATTTAACTATTTTCTCTTATAAAAATTATTAGAAACATTTTATTTGTGCGGCTAAATAAATGAATATTTGACAGCTAATTTACGACATAAATGGTATAAAATGCATTCTTTGTGTGCTTATTTGTCAAAAAAATATTAGAAATGGGTTAAATTATAGTGGTAGAAATTTTATTATAGACGTAATTTTGTAATTATTCTAATTAAATATTTACTTATTTTTAGTTAGATCATTTTTACCTTTATTTATTAACTAATCCTTTATTAATTGAGTATGAAACAATTACTACAAAAGATGATGCTCAGCTTGGCTATTCTCATTAGCTGGCAATTTGCCGACGCCCAAGGCCGAGCAATATCAGGCAAGGTTTCCGATGCTGGTGGCAATTCGCTACCAGGTGTAAGCGTAACAGTTAAAGGTACATCACAGGGAGCAATCTCAGATGTAGCCGGAAAATTTTCTGTACAAGCGGCCAACAATGCGACCTTGGTATTTAGCTATATTGGCTACAAAGCACAAGAAGTGAAAGTGGGAAATCAAAGCAACTATGATGTAACATTAGAAGAAGATGCTGCCGCTTTGAGTGAAGTTGTCGTTGTTGGTTACGGTACTCAGAAGAAAAGCCAAATGACAGGTGCAATATCACAAGTAACTGCTAAGCAAATTACAGAAATGCCCCTCACAAATTTAGGCCAAGCCCTACAAGGCCGTGCTGCAGGTGTGGATGTTTCGCAATCAGGTTCAAAGCCTGGTGCAGCACCACGTATCTTGATTCGTGGCCGTAGGTCATTCAATGCGGGTAACGATCCACTTATATGTAGTGGATGGTATCCCATTATCGGCTGGCTTTGAAGATATTAATCCAAATGATGTTCAGTCAATGGAAGTGTTGAAAGATGCAACAGCAACTGCCATTTATGGTGCGAGAGGTGCAAACGGAGTTGTATTAGTAACAACCAAAAGAGGAGGAAACAAAGGAAAAACAACTGTTACTTTGGATACTTATGCAGGTGCATCAAATGCTTATAGCCAATTAGAATTATTTTCGGGAGATGAATTTGCGGAGTATGTAAGAGAGGCTTACAGAGCTACTGGCTTGTACAGAAACGCTGCAGGAAATCCTGTTGCAACTGGGGTTGCGGATGCCACAGCTGATGCTAAAGTTGCAGTTTTAGGTGGTGACCCTAATGTTGCAGCTGGTATTGCGGCTGGAAGAAATACACAATATCAAGATTTGCTTTTGAGAACAGGTATGATGCAAAACCATACCATAGGTATTCAAGGAGGAAACGAAAAAACTTCTTTTTATATCTCTGCAGGATTTTTTCAAGATAAAGGTATTTCAAAAGGTTTAGATTTTACACGTAATTCACTACGTGCTAATATTGACCATCAAGTAAATAAAAGATTGAAAGTTGGTATGTCAACCTACATGATGTATTCGATTAGAAACGGCGAGAACCTCAACCCTTATGCCAATACATTGAATGCAAACCCACTTGGCACGCCATATAATGCAGATGGTTCATTAATATTTGAACCTACAAATGACGCTTTATTGTCTAACCCACTTTCGGAAGTAGAGCCGGGTGTCAATATTGATAACACAAAAAAATATAGAATATTTAACTCTATTTATGCAGAAGTAAAAATATTAGAAGGCCTTACATACCGTTTAAACTTTGGCCCTGACTTTACTCAGTCACGCTACGGGCGTTTTATTGGTTCAGAAACGAATAACCGTCGTCGTGGAGATGCACAAGCATTTAACGAAAATCGTTTTGGTTTCAACTTCACGATGGAAAACATCATGAACTACAATAAAACTTTCGGGAAACATACTTTGAATGTAACGGGTGTACAATCTATCCAAAAAGATAATTTTGAAAGATACAGAACTGAGGTGCAAGGTATTCCTGCTCAGGCACAATCATTTTACAGTTTAAATTCTGCAACATCAGTTTTGGCTACTCAATCTTCGCTTACCGAATGGACAATTGCTTCATTGATGGGTCGTATCAATTATTCATTTAATGACAAATATTTATTAACAGTGACCATGCGTCGTGATGGTTCGAGCCGTTTCGGTGAAAACACCAAATATGGTAACTTCCCAGGTATCGCAGTTGGTTGGAATATCACCAATGAGCCATTCATGAAAAACGTTACATTTATAGACCTGTTAAAACTTCGTGGAGGTTGGGGTAAAGTCGGTAACCAAGGTGTGGCTCCTTATCAAACACAAGGATTATTGGGACGTACCACTTATGCTTTCGGAGCAACAGGAGCATTTGGATTTAGACCAGGTACAATTAGTAATCCAGATTTAAGATGGGAGTCTTCTGGAAATGCCAACGTTGGCTTAGATTTCTCTATCTTCCGTGGGCGTGTACAAGGTTCATTGGAGTTTTATGAAACAAACACTAAAAGTCTTCTCTTAAATGATTTCTTGCCTGGCTCTGTTGGATTTAACTTCTTTAGTAACAACGTTGGGCATACTAGAAATAAGGGTATTGAATTAGGAATTACTACTGTAAACGTTAATACAAAAAATGGCTTTAAATGGACAACAGACTTCCAATTCACTCGAAACAGAGAGGAAATTGTTGAATTGTATAATGGTAAAGTAGATGACTTAGGTAATAGATGGTTTATCGGAAAACCGTTAAATACTTACTTTGATTTCAAGAAAGCAGGAATCTGGCAAACTAATGAAGCTGATTTAGCTAAATCTTATGGTTCGGAGGTTGGACAAATCAAGGTACAGGATACTGACGGTGACGGTAGAATTACTGCAGCAGACCGTGTAATTATTGGAAACGATGTGCCAAAATGGGCTGGTGGACTAACCAACAGATTTGAATTTAAAGGCTTTGATTTAAGTTTCTTCTTGTTCGGTCGTTTTGGAAATACTATTTTGTCTGGTTTCCACAGAAATCAGCTACAACTTGCTGGTCGTTACCAACAAATAAAAGTGGACTATTGGACTCCTAATAATCCTACCAATGAATTCCCACGTCCAAAAAGTAATCAAGAGTTTCCAGTGTATAACTCAACACTTTTTTACTATGACGGAACTTTTATTAAGCTAAGAAATATCAACTTTGGCTATACATTTAATAAAAGTATTGCTAAGAAAATTGGTGCAGAATCGGTGCGTTTGTATTCATCAATACAACAACCTAAAATTTGGTCTTCTTACTTGACTAAGTATAATGGTGTAGACCCTGAAGCCGCTATCACAGGTTCACCAACGGGTACCACTGAGGTAAATAGTGGAGTTACTCCCTCTACTACCGTAACTACATTTGGTTTAAATATTACATTCTAAAGTATTAATTATCATGAACATAAATAAAATAAAAGCATTTGCTTTAGGTGGCATGCTACTTATGAGTACTTCTTGCCAAGATTTACTAAAAGAAGAGGTAATTTCAAATATCGGTAATGATTATATGAATACCGCCAAAGGATTTGAAGATGCTACCAAGGCAGCATATTCTTCCCTTAGAACGTTTTATGGCACGCAATTGGGTCTAACATTTACCGAATATGGTACTGATATTTATGCTACAGGTGCTGATGGTGGTTATAAAGGTTTTCATTTCTACGATACCCAAATTCAACCAACTGTTGATTACTTATCTATCCTATGGGATGAAATGTATAGAGGTATAAATACCTGTAACGCTGTAATTGCAAGATCAGCCGCCGTGACAGGTGTTTCGGATGCAACTAAGAAATTGAGAATTGCCGAGGTAAAGTTTTTGCGTGCTCACTATTATTATATATTGCACGAGCAGTATGGCCCACTTGATTTGAGACTAACTGAGACTTTGGCTCCTACCAAAGAGACCAAAAGGAATACTTCTGCAGAAGTTTACGCTCAAATAATAAAAGACTGTACTGAAGCCATCGCTGATTTAGAAAATAAAGGTCATTCAAGTGATTATGGCAGAGCTACGAAAGCCTCAGCTGAGGCACTTTTAGCAAAAGTATATTTAGCAAAAGCTTATGGCCCAAACAAAGCCGCTGATGATTTTCAAAAAGCCGCTGACTTATGCTCTGGACTAATAACAAAATATGGCTTTAGACTTTTAGGTGATTTTGCTGATGTACACGATGAAAACAATCAACAAAATTCGGAAGTGGTTTTTGCAGTACAATATACTACCGACCAAATTACTAATGCTACCAATGTGGGTGGTGAAGGTGGTGGTGGCAATAACCTTCACTTGTTTTTCGGTATGCAGTATGATACGCAAGCAGGCATGGTGCGTGACGTATTCTATGGCCGTCCGTTTAAGCGTTTGAGACCAACAAACTACTGTATAAATACTGTATTTGGAGAAAGAGGCAATGATTCTCGTTACAAAAAATCGTTTAGAGATACATGGAAATGTAATAGCCCAGGTGGATTCAATACATCGTTCGATAACTCAAAGTCTCGTGTGACATTTGCTGCGGGCGATACTACAATCTTTATCCCTGGTTTTGAAATGAGTCAAGCAGAGAGAGCTAAAAGAAAGTATCAGGTATTGGTTCCAAGTAGATATGATGAAGCTTTGTTTCCAACGTTACAAAAGTTTTTTGATTCCAAGCGTTCGGATAGAACTGAACCAAGAGGTTCAAGAGATTATTTAGTTTGGCGATTGGCTGATATTTATCTAATGCGTGCTGAGGCAAATTTGCAACTTGGTAAAAGAGCAGATGCTCTTGCCGATGTAAATATGGTGAGAGAAAGAGCGGCTTGGCCAGGCAAAAAAGATGCAATGAAAATCACTCAGGCTCAATTAAATTTTGATTTTATTGTAGAAGAGCGTGCTAGAGAATTAGCTGGTGAGCAAACTCGTTGGTTAGATTTGAAACGTTGGGGTCTTTTGATAGATAGAGTAAAAAAACATAATCCTCAAGCTCAGGCTGTGGCAGATAAACACTATCTACGTCCGATACCACAAACACAAATTGATCGTGCCGCCGCTGGAGCTTTTGCTCAAAACCCTGGATATTAATATTTAGTAAATTTGTTTCATCATAGTTATCAAAGAGACTCCTCAATTTTGAGGAGTCCACTTTTTGAAATAAAAAAAAATAAACGTGCCACAACCTCTTGTATCAATAATGAGTTGTGGCACGTTTGTATAAAAGCGGTTTCTAAAGTTTGTGCTGTATTCTTTTAACTTTATCTCTTTGTGCAATGTTAAACAAAATACTCTTAATGCTACTTCTATCAGTCTCGGTTTTTGCTCAAAAACCAAAAATGAAGAAGATTTTTAATGGCAAAGACCTGAAAGGTTGGATTATTCCCGACGATAAAAATTGTTGGACAGTTGAAGATGGTTTATTAAAGGTAAAAAGTGAACCCACAAAAAAAGGTTCTATACTTTGGACAGAGAAAAACTATGAAAACTTTATTATTCAAGTTGATTTCAAAATGGGCGATGGTCGAGTAGATTCTGGTATTTTCTTGAAATCAGAATTAAATCAAATACAAATTGGCATTTCTGGCTCATTAAAACGGGATATGACAGCTTCACCTTATGTCATCGGGAAAATGTATCCGAAAGAAGCAACTAAAGTAAAAGATATTTTGAAAACACAAGATTGGAACACCATGAAAGTGAAAGTAGTCGGTAAAAGTTATCAGGTTTGGCTAAATGGCATTGAAGTGATGGACTATACCACCGAAAGTATCCCCGAAAGTGGGCCAATTGGCTTGCAGTTGCACCCGGGTAATGAAATGTCAATCTATTACAAAAACTTGTCCATTGCGAAACTTTAATTATTTTTGACTTTTACTTTTTAACTTGACAACCCTCAAAACTATGAACAGAAGAGATTTTCTCACGCAAGCATCCATCCTTACAGCATCTTCAATGTTTTCGCTGGAAGCACTTGCCGCAAAAAGCAAACACAAAATCGCCTATTCGGCGATCACCTGGAATGGTAATGATTTAGTAGCTATCGGTGATATTGCAGCATTAGGCTTCAAAGGAATCCAACTAAGAGCCAATACTTTCGCTCCATTCAAGGATAAACCACAAGATTTGAAAGATACCATTATAAAAAGTGGTTTACAGCTTGCTATGTTTTCGAGTGGAAATGTGAGTATTCAAGATGATATTTCAAAAGACATTGAAACGCACCTCAACCACGCAAAATTCATTAAAGCTTTGGGAGGAAAATCTTTGCAGATAACCAATAATTCTCGTCCAAAAGACCGTCTTCCAACAACCGAAGAATTAAAAAAATACGCCAAAAACATGAGTGAGGTAGCTAAAGTCGTAAAAGGAGAAACTGGTATTCAGCCTGCTTACCACAACCACATGAATCAACTTGGCGAAACTCCCGAAGAAGTAGATATTATCTTCAACGAGATGAATCATAAGTATATCTTGGCATTATTGGATGTGGCTCATTATACGCAAGGCGGTGGAAATGCAGCTGACGCAGTGCTAAAATATAAAGACATTTTATATGCAACGCACATAAAAGATACGAAAGTAGCTGACTCAAAATCTGGTTATCAATTTGTGGAACTGGGGCAAGGAAGAGTGGATTTCCCTGCAATTTTCGCCAATTTAGACAAAATCAAATTCAAAGGTTGGAATATCATTGAACTTGACTCCGTGCCAGTAAAAGGCCGCACTGCTCTCGAATGCGGCCAAACGAGCAAAAAATATTTGGAGTCTATTAAAGTAAGTTTCTAAATACATCGTAAACTATGCTATTTTAGTTTAAAAAAAAATTGCATGTTATTGCAAGTAGTTGTTTATCAACATCTTACAAACCATCTGCAACAACAATGAAACCAAAGTGACTTAATAATAATGTACTATATTACTTGGGGCGAACAAACACCTTGTTCGCCTTTACTTTTTCTCTCTTAAAAGCTGATTCGGTAATTCAACCTCAAAAAGCCTCCAACCGAGCCTTGCTGATGGATAAAATCTGTTAGTCGGCGAATCGGAGCAATGTATTCATCATTCCACAAAAACAAATCTCCTGCCGAAATCTTTCTTCTTGTGAAACCGTCATTACTTTCGTAATAATCAACCCTTCACTGCTAATAGCTCGGCTACCCAAATGCACAAAGTGCTGTTCATCTACAAATCTATCGCTGGCCGAATATTGGCACATTGGCAACACTACGATTCTATTTTTTTAAGCTATACACTTTATTTGGAGCGGAGAAAAAAGATTTATTTCTGCCATGAATTATTTCTTGATTTATTGAAACCAACATATAGAAAATCGTTTTTCCCAAACATTGGTTATTTACATATTAAAAGCAATTACCTAATTCTTGACCTTTAGCACTAAAATTAGGTCAATTAAATATCAAAATCTTAATACTTTTTGTTAAATACATATTAGATTGGTATTCCTTTAATCAGTAATTTTGATTCATTATTCAACTCAATATTACTGTCCAAAATGAAACAAAAGATAGCTTCTATTCTTATTTATTCTATCATTATATCACTCACTCATTCATCATTAGTTTTTGCTCAGAATCGGACCGACGCTCGTTGGGCAAACCTATTTAATGGTAAAGATTTAAAGGGCTGGACTCAACGTGGAGGTAAGGCTTTATATAAAGTAGAAAATGGCGAAATCGTAGGTACAACCGTTAAAGATACGCCAAATTCGTTTCTCTGCACTGAAAAAGACTACGGCGATTTCATCCTCGAACTCGACCTCAAACTTGATAACGAAATGAACGGTGGCGTACAATTTCGTAGCCTTTCAAAACCCGATTATAAAGATGGGCGTGTGCATGGCTACCAAATGGAAGTTGACCCTTCGGCACGTGCTTGGTCGGGAGCCATTTATGATGAAGGTCGCCGTGATTGGCTCTATATCCCAAACAATAATCCAGAAGGCAAAAAGGCATTTAAGCCAGTTGGTCAATGGAATAAATATCGTATCGAGGCAATCGGAAATACCCTGCGTACTTTTATTAATGGCGTACCAACTGCTCATGTAATTGATGATATGACCGCACAAGGGTTTATTGCTTTGCAAGTACACTCAATCTATGGGCCGATGAAGGAAGGAATGAAAATTCGTTGGAAAAATATCAAAATCCAGACTGAGAATCTCAAACCAAGTCCAACAGATAATTGTCCAGTTGTAAACTTGATTTTGAATAACCTTTCAGAACAAGAAAAAGCACAAGGTTTCAAAATGCTTTTCAATGGCAAAGACTTTACAGGTTGGAGAGCCGTTCACGGAACGGAAATGCCAAAACAACACTGGGCAGTAGTTGATGGCACAATCAATGTTAGCCCATCAGATGGCTCAGAAACTGGCAATGATATTGTTACGAATGAGCAATTTGGTGCATTTGAGTTGGTTTTTGAATTTAAACTCAGCGAAGGTGCAAACTCAGGTGTAAAATATTTCGTAAACGAAGCTTTTGATTCAAATGGAAAATCAGGTATTGGTCTTGAATTTCAAGTACTTGATGATGCAAAACACCCCGATGCAAAAATGGGAGCAGTTGGCAATCGTACATTGGCGAGTTTATACGATTTGATTCCTTCTTACAAAATCGATAAAGACTTTAAAATGGATGCCCGTTTTATTAAAAAAATTGGAGATTGGAATCAAGGCCGCGTGATTGTGTATCCAAATAATATTGTTCAGCACTGGCTCAATGGTTTCAAAGTTTTGGAGTATGAGCGTAAAAGCAATATTTTCAATGTTTTAGTAGCTCGTAGTAAATACAAAGATTACAACGGTTTCGGTGCTGGTGATAAAGGAAATATCTTGTTTCAAGACCACGGAAATAATGTTTCTTTCAAGAATATCAAGATTCGTGAATTAAAATAGAACACAGATGACACTGATTTTACAGATTTACATAGATAAAAATCAGTGATAATCTTGAAAAATCAGTGTCATCAGTGTGCAAAAAAGATATGGCATATCTACACCAAGAGCTAACCGACCAAGGTATTAAGGCTTTTTATAAAGTCCTTAATACCTTAGGATTTGGGTTTTTAGAAAGGGTCTATCAGAATGCTTTATTTATTGAACTCCGAAATTTGGGTTTACAATGTGAGACTCAAAAGCAAATAAAGGTAAATTATGAGGGATATGAGGTAGGGATTTATTATCCCGACATAATAGTAAATGATTTATTAATTTTAGAGTTAAAAGCAGTAGAATCAGTTGTAGAAGAACACGAACTTCAACTTATCAACTATTTAAAAGCAACAGAAATCGAAATAGGTTTACTCTTAAATTTTGGTAAAAAACCAGAAATTCGACGTAAAATCTTCACAAACGACAAGAAAAAATTAAACATTAATCAGTGAAAATCATGTCAAATCTGTTTAATCAGTGTGCCAAAATTAGTAAATGGAGTTTAATAGCGTTATTCGCATTTAATGCTTCTCATGCCCAAAAACCTATTCAACCAACCTTAGGTTTTCGTTCAGTAAAAACATTGAAAGCCAATGGTTTAGAATTTAAAGACCTTAATAAAAACGATAAACTCGACAAGTACGAAGATTGGCGTTTGTCGCAAGAAACCCGAATCAAAGATTTGATTTCGCAAATGACTCTTGAAGAGAAAATAGGCTTTATGATTATCAGTACTACTCGGATGGCAGGCGATAACGTTTTTCAGGCAAATGCTCCAAGAACCGAAATCACTGGCGGGTTTAATGAAGAGGATTTGATACAACCCAACAATATGTTCACTCGAAAACCTTTGGCTGTACCGATGATGTCGTCGGCAGGAACAACCAAAGGTGTAATGAATTTTCATCTGCGTCATTTCATCTTGAGAGCCAACACCAGTGCTAAAACAATGGCTGATTGGTCGAATAATTTGCAGGCATTGTGCGAAACCTCACGATTGGGAATTCCTGCCATTGTTGCCTCAAATCCACGTAATCACGTAACTGTTGATGCCTCAGTTGGTTTGAGCGTTGGTACAACTGTTTTTTCAAGATGGCCAGGCGAATTGGGTATGGCAGCAATGAGAGACTTAAAATTGACTCGCGAGTTTGCCGAAATTGCCGCCAAAGAATGGGCCTCGGTCGGGCTCAGAAAAGGTTATATGTACATGGCTGACCTATCGACTGAACCACGTTGGCAGCGTACAGAAGGAACATTTGGCGAAGATGCCGATTTAGCTTCCAGCATGATTCGCGAAATAGTTTTGGGTTTTCAAGGCACAAAACTCAATAAAAACTCGGTAGCGATGACAACCAAACATTTCCCAGGCGGCGGCCCACAAGAGGGCGGGCAAGATTCGCACTTCGATTGGGGAAAGTTTGCACATTACCCTGGCGGAATGTTTGATTATCACGTAAAACCTTTCAAAGCTGCCATAGACGCAGGTACATCTTCTATTATGCCCTATTATTCTGCTCCAAAGGATAAAAGCATGGAAGCGGTAGGTTTCTCTTATAACAAGGCAATTATTCAAGATTTATTACGCAAAAAACTTGGTTTTAAAGGTATCATTAACTCTGATACTGGCCCAATAGATATGATGCCATGGGGAGTTGAAAGTCTGAGAATTACCGAACGCTACAAAAAAGCATTGGATGCAGGAGTTGATATTTTTTCGGGTGGAGCAGACCCTGCTCTTTTACTCGAAACTGTCAAAAAAGGCATGGTTTCAGAAACCCGAATCGATGAGTCTATCGCTAAATTATTGAAAGAAAAGTTTGATTTAGGCTTATTTGAAAACCCTTATGTTGATGTAGAAAATGCCGTTAAAACAGTTGGGAATGCTGAATTTCAGAAAAAAGCTGATTTGGCACTCCGAAAATCAATTGTTTTACTTAGAAATGATGAAAAACTATTGCCAATAAGCAAAAAAAGTGATGGTCGCCCCACAAAAGTATATTTTGAAACTTACAAAGAAAGTAGTGGAAGAGGGCAAAGCCAAGGAACGTCCATTAATGTGAATAAGCCCAAGATTCAAAACCCAAACATCGAATTTGTTTCAACCAAAGAAGAAGCCGATGTTGTCTTATTATGGTTGATTCCAAGTGCTGGCGGTTTATTTAGTTCGGGTGGACAAGCCATTGAATTAAGTCTTTCAAAAAATAAAATTGATGTAGCACATGTCAATGAAATTTTGAATGCAAAACCTACTATTTTGGCTATCAACTTTACAAATCCATGGGTGATTGATGAGATTGAAAGCGGAACGCCGCCCAAGCGTAAAGCTAAAACCATTTTAGCAACTTTCGGAACAACCCAAGATGCACTTTTGGACATTGTGAGCGGAGCATTTAACCCAACAGGAAGAATGCCATTTACGATACCAATTTCTGAAAAAGCCGTACAAGAAAACAAATCAGATGTACCGGGTTATTTAGAGTCAAAAGGTTATGGTCTATTTATGTTCGGTACTGGATTGAGCTATTAAAAGAAAACTCATTTATTTGTAGATTTTCAATAACTGATTTGACAAATTGCCTTCATTTTTCAGCAGTTTGTTGTGAATATTAAGAGCAAATGCTTTAAAATCAGCAATTTGGGTACAAGCTAAAATACCTGTATGAATTGGATTTTGGTTATGCAAACGAATAAAATCTCGGCGATTGATTGTCAGAAAAATTCTGTTTTGAGAAACTGCAAACCGCAAAACCTCATCGTCAGGTATCCGTTAATTAGCATTGCCAGCATCAAAAGAAGTGAGAACATCATGTCCAAAATTTCGCAGTAATTTTACAACAGGTAAAGGAAAGTTTTCATTGACATAAAGTTTACTCATCATGCTTCGGCATTTTCTTGGATGTCGATATCAATTTCTTTTTTGTTGGCTTTGTAATAAGCCCAAGCGTTATTAAGGACTTGTTTTCGTAAAGAAGGGTATGATTTTAGCAAAACGGCATCACTCAAACCCTGTTTTTTAAAAGAAACCAAAGTCCAAACAGGAATTCGAGTACGAATAATACACGCACTTCCACCACAAACGTTGGTCGTTTTTTCGATTCCTGGAAATGTTTCGCCGAGTTCTTTTGAAATAAAATTAAGTAACTTAGCCTTTTTCGTAAGCGAAAGTTCTGAAATCAAGGCTTCAAATTTATTGACTGAAAGTGTCATTGCTGAGATTATGATTAAACAAAATTAAAGCTAAAAATGATTTTTTCAAATATTATTTCATGTGCTCTATTCAAATTCGGCGATGGACTAAATTATAAGTGATTTGGTAGAAAAAATTACTTAAAATTCAAATTTTTAATTAGATTTACAATAAAAAAAATAGCAAATTTTCAATCACTATAAAACTATGACAACTCGTAGAGATTTTATTATCAAATCGCTTATCGCAAGTGCTGGAGTAGCCGTTGGAGGTTCTGCATTTGCAAAACCAACAAGCTTTTCAGCAAAAAGTTATAACAAAATCGTTGGTGCAAACGACCGTGTGCGTGTAGGTACAATTGGTTTTTCTGACCGTCACCGCTCTTCTCATGTAGGCCCATTCAAAGAACTTGCAAAAAGTATGAACTTTGAAATGGTAGCAGTTTCAGATTTATGGAGCCGCCGTCGTGAAGAAGGTAAAGCATTTTACCAAAAACAACTCGGTACAGACGTAAAGGCTTTCAGAAATAACGAAGAGTTATACGATGCAAAAATGGTCGATGCGGTATTTATGAGTACTGCCGATTTTCAACATGCGATGCACACCGTTGAGGCAGTAAAAGCTGGCTGCGATGTATATGCCGAAAAACCTTTGGCTGAAACCATGTCAGATGCTCGTGCAGTATTGAAAGCGGTAAAAGATTCAGGTAAAATTGTTCAAATTGGATCACAACGCCGTAGTGGAGCAAACTATTTTGCTGCTGAAGATTTTATTAAATCTGGTAAGTTCGGCCCAATCGTAATGGTTGAATTGATGTGGAATGTAAACCAACCTGAGCGTTGGAGAAGACCAGAACTTGTAAAAGATTTGAAAGAATCAGAAATCGACTGGAAACGTTATTTGCTAAACCGCCCGTTTGAAGCATTCGATCCACGTAAATACTTAGAATATCGTCTTTTCTGGCCTTATTCTTCAGGTATTCCTGGACAATGGATGAGTCACCAAATTGATACGGTTCACTGGTTTAGTGGTTTAGCTCACCCAAGAAGTGCAGTTGCCAACGGAGGAATCTACCAATGGAAAGATGGTCGTACTAATGCCGATACAATGACGGTTGTGTTTGATTACGGCCCAGCAAATGACCCAAAAACAGGTTTCCAAGTACAATTTACTTCTCGTTTTTCAAACTCAGCGGGCGAAACTAAAGAATTATACTACTCAAATGGTGGTATGATTAATTTGGATACTAACGAAATTTCATCGACTGGTGGTTTGACAGAAGGACATGCCAAAACAATGGGAATGAAAGCCAATTTATTGCCAAAAATGACTTTACAAGGCGATAAAGTAGCAAGCGATGCCAATACTGGTAATGACCCGTTGACATTCAACCACATCAAAAACTGGATGGAATGTGTACGTAGCCGTAAAACACCAAATGCTCCGATTGAAGCAGGTTATTCGCACTCAATTGCTAACATTATGGCAACAGCCGCTTACCGTACAGGTATGAAAGTTACTTTCGATGAGAAAACGCAAGAAGTAATGGCTGGCGGAAAACCGTTTAAGTATTAAGAATATAAACTATAAGGAAGTCTTCGCTTTGAGTGAAGACTTCCTTTTTACAAAACTATTTCCCTCTCAACTCTCGCTTCAAAATCTTCCCCGAAGCTCCCATTGGAAGACTACTCATGAATTCTATCGCACGAGGATATTTATATGAGGCAATGCGTTCTTTTGTCCAAACGATTAATTCTTTTTCAGTAAGACTCATTTCTGGTTTTAGCACAACAAAGGCCTTTATTTCTTCGCCGTATTCGTCGCTTGCTACGCCAATTACTGCTACCATCGAAATGGCAGAATGTTGAATCATTACTTCCTCAACTTCTCGTGGATAAACGTTATAACCGCCACGAATAATCATATCTTTAGTTCGGTCAACGATAAAATAATAGCCGTCGTCATCTCTGATACCAATATCGCCAGAATGTAGCCAACCATTGATAATTGTTTCGGCATTTGCATCGGGGCGTTTGTAATAACCTTTCATTACGTTATGCCCACGATAGCAAATTTCACCCTTTTCGTTATCGCCCAATTCATTGCCATTTTCATCTTTTATACAAACCTCAACTCCCCAAACCGGCGTTCCGACAGAACCAGGCTTACGAACACGGTCTGGATGATTGAACGTCACCACTGGCGAACCTTCCGACATTCCGTAGCCTTCCAAAATCGCAATATTATATTTTGCCTCAAAATCTTTCAGAACCTGCACAGGCAAAGCCGCTCCACCTGACAAGCAAACTCGCAACGAACTTGAATCAAATTTATTTGCTTCTGGATAACTCAAAAGCCCCCAATACATCGTTGGAACGCCCGCAAAATGCGTAATTTTTTCGCTCTGAATCAAAGAAAGCACCATTTCAGCATCGAATCTTGGTACAAGAATCGCCGTTGCACCTCGAAAAATACAGGCAATCATTCCTACTACTTGTCCAAAAATATGAAAAAGGGGCAAAACCAACATAGCTCTATCATTATAATTCAAATCTTGCAAATCTTTACTAAGATTGGCATTCAAGAAGAGATTTGAATGCGTAAGTTCTGCTCCTTTTGGTCGGCCAGTTGTACCAGAAGTATAAATAATGACGGCAGTATCATCGGGTGAAGTAAAATAACTCTGAAAAACGGGCGATTTTCCCGCCATCAACATTCCCATTGTTTTTGTTCCTTCAATCGGCGAAGCATCAGTAAATGTTGGGGTAATCAAATAAAAATGTTCGCACGAATCGGTCATTTCAAAACCAGCATGTCCTTCTTGCCCCATTGGCATTTCGGGTGTGCCAACAAAGCAAAAATAGGCTTTTGCTTCAGAATCTTTCAAGTGATAAGCAATTTCATGACGTTTTAATAACACACTTAATGGCACAACCGTTGCCCCAGTTTTCAAAATTCCAAAATAAATCATTGGAAAATATGGTAAATTCGGACAAGTCAAAGCCACTTTATCGCCATGCCCAATACCGAGCGAAGCCAAACCATTGGCAATCTGATTGGCGGCGGCATCGAGTTGAGCAAATGTAATTCGTTTATCGGCAAAAATTAAAGCCTCTTTATTTGAAGAGTTTCGGGCGTGATGTTCTAAGACTGTTGATAAGTTAAACATGGTTTTAAAATGGTTATTTGGTCTTTGCAAGATATATTTATTCTAATACTTTGAAAAGAAATAATTGTTTTTATTTAATGTAAAGTTTACCAAAAATTATAGTTTTTCTTTTCATAATAACATATCCATGGCAGAGGGATTACAAGCCCTTCGCTATGGAAATATCTCTTGCAAAGGCAATTAATGCCGCCTTAAATAAGCCTAAATCGCAAAAAAACTTTCAAAACAAATAAACAACAAAAGATATAGCGTAAATTTACTCATAATTACCAACCTTAAAAAAATGACACGTTTTTTAAAAAATTTGATGTTTTTAATTTTAGTCTCATTAACGAGTTTTGCACAAATAAACACGCCAGCGTCCAGTCCGTCAACGATCCTTACTCAAACGCTTGGACTAACAAAAATTATACTTGATTATAGCCGCCCATCGGTAAAAGGTCGTATAATATTTGGCGATTTAGTGCCTTTCGGGAAAGTTTGGCGAACGGGTGCCAATAAAATCACTTCTATCAAATTTGATGATGAAGTATATGTTCATGGTTCTGTAATGAAAGCTGGAAGCTACGGGCTTTATACAATCCCAGGCAAAAATGAATGGACGATTATCCTCAATCGTGATGATAAACAATGGGGTTCTTATGGCTACGACATAAACAAAGATGTGATTCGTTTCAACGTTCAACCAATGCAACCTAAAGAATTTGCCGAACAAATGAACATCGATTTCGTTGATTTTACGCCTACAAGCACAAACGTTTCAATCAAATGGGAAAATACCGAAGTAAGATTCAATATAGAACAAAGAGGTATTGATGAAAAAATAATGGCTGAAATTGCCGAAAAAACAGCAAAGTCCGATGCTACAACCGATACATACTTCTCGGCAGCAGGCTTTTATTATCAAAAAGGTGTAAAACTCGACCAAGCATTAACATGGGCAAATAAGGTTGTCGAAAAACAAAAAGAATATTGGACATACCAACTCGTTGCACGTATTGCAGCTAAACAAAATAATTGTGCAGTAGCCGTCCCGAATGCCGAAAAATCAATGGAATTGGCTAAAAAAGCTGATGATGTCGCTTACATTAAACTAAATCAAGCGGTTTTGAGTCAGTGTAAAAAAGGATATTAGAGAAAATACCTAAACGTGGCACATCTTCTTATTATGAACGATAATGAGATGTGCCACGTTTTTATTTTCGTAGGAACGTCCAAATTGGACGTTCCCACAGGCAGAAAAAATTCACAAAACACCAGTTTCAAATAACAAGTAAATAAATAACTAATTATATGTTAGAGCAATTAGAAGCCATAAGAGAACGCTTCGAAGAAGTTTCGCAGCAGATGACGATGCCCGAAATCGTGTCTGATATGACGAAATTTACTCGTTTGAGTAAAGAATACAAAGATTTAGAGAAAATCGTCAATCAACTGAAAGTCTATAAAAATATACTTTCAAATATCGAAGGGGCAAAAGATATTATTGCCAACGAAAAAGACGAGGATATGCGTGAAATGGCAAAAGAAGAGTTGGATTCTTTGACACCGCAACGTGATGAAATAGAGGCAATTTTAAAAGAAATGCTTATTCCGAAAGACCCGAACGATAGCAAAAACGTAATTCTCGAAATCAGAGCAGGAACGGGTGGTGATGAAGCTTCCATTTTTGCGGGGGATTTATTCAGAATGTACCAACGTTTTATTGAAAAACAGCCAGGTTGGAGAATGACACTCCTCGACCATAACGAAGGAACAGCAGGTGGCTATAAAGAAATTGTTGTGCAAGTTGAAGGCGATGATGTTTACGGAAAACTCAAATACGAGTCGGGCGTGCATCGTGTGCAGCGTGTACCTGCTACCGAATCTCAAGGGCGTGTGCATACTTCAGCCGCCACAGTAGCAGCACTTCCCGAAGCCGACGAAGTTGACTTAACAATTAATATGAATGATGTCAGAATTGACACTTTCTGTTCGTCGGGTGCGGGTGGACAGTCGGTAAATACCACTTATTCTGCCGTTCGTATGGTACATTTACCATCAGGTATTACAGTTTCTTGTCAAGATGAGCGTTCGCAAATCAAAAACCGTGAAAAAGCACTTTCGGTCTTGCGTTCGAGACTCTATGAAATGGAAATGACCAAACATAACGATGCAATTTCGGCCGAGCGTAAAGGCTTAATTGGCAACGGAGACCGTTCGGATAAAATTAGAACATATAATTATGCCCAAAGCCGTGTAACTGACCACCGCATTGGCTATACAGTTTATAATTTACCAACCGTAATGGAAGGTGAAATTGGTGGTTTTATTGAGCAACTACGCATGGCCGATAATGCGGAGAAGATGAAAGAGGGAGCAATTGCTGTGGCGTAATTTTCAGTAGGCAGTTTTCGGTCTTCAGTGGGCGGTCATAATTTCCTGCTTTTCGTAGATTCAAACTTGTCCATATATTCAAACTTACTAAAGCTATCGTCAGTATTACAAGACTGCTTACTGAAAACTATTTTATTCATATATTCAAATTTATGAAAGTTGTTTTCATATTGCAAGACTGCCAACTACTTATTGAAAACTATACTACCAATGTCGTCTTTTAAAGATTTAATTGTTTATAAAAAAGCATTTTCTTTATCAATGGATATTTTTGAAGTAAGTAAAGGATTTCCGAAAGAAGAAAAATATGCACTTACAGACCAAGTTAGGCGTTCTTCAAGGTCAGTGTGTGCAAATATTGGAGAAGCTTATAGAAAAAGACGTTACCCCGCTCATTTTATCTCAAAGTTGACTGATTCGGATGCCGAAAATAGCGAAACACAAGTTTGGATAGACTTTTCATTTGCTTGTAAATACATTGATGAAAATACTTCTATATCTTTCATTCAAAGAAGCGAAGAAGTAGGACGGCTAATTAATCACATGATTGCGAACCCAGAAAAATATTTGTAAATTTTGCAAACTGGCAATTGAAGACTAAAAACTATAATCGAAAATTGCCCACTGCAAACTGACTACTTAAGACTTAAAACTATGAAACTCTGTTTAGCAACAAATAATGCACATAAAGTAGAAGAATTACAAGCACTTTTGGGCGAAAAAATTCAATTACAAACCCTCCACGAAATCGGTTGTTTTGATGATATTCCCGAAACGGCAAATACTTTCGAGGGCAATTCACTGCAAAAAGCAATGTATATTTGGGAGCGTTTTCAGATTGATTGCATTGCCGATGATTCAGGTTTGGAAGTTGATGCACTCAATGGCGAACCTGGAGTTTTCTCAGCACGTTACGCAGGGACGCCTGCCGCAGGCGACCATGGAAATCATGCAAAAAATATTGAAAAATTACTCAAAAACCTCAAAGGTATTGAAAACCGTGCGGCTCAATTCAGAAGTGTCATTACATTGCTGATTAATGGAGAATCTCATTTTTTCGAGGGAATTATTCGTGGAAAAATCACATACGATAGGCACGGAGAAAAAGGTTTTGGGTATGATCCAATTTTTATGCCCGATGGCTATGAACGAACTTTTGCTGAAATGATAATGGAAGAAAAAAATCCAATCAGCCATCGAGGTTTGGCTGTGGCAAAAATGATAGATTTTTTAAATCAGGCATAAAAAATGAGCGAGACCATTGGCTTCGCTCAAAAAACTCTTCATAGGTAAAGTAAATCTGAATTGTCTCAGAAAGGTAATCAATTCTTTTTCTGATGCAAAATTCATAGAAATCCTCTAAAATAACTACTCCATTATTATCTAATACTTGTGCTTTATTAACATTATGATTATATTTGTTTAGCTTATAATGATAATAAGGCATGAAAGTAGAATACGAAAAAATCTCACCTGATACTGGTAGCTCATTTCGTCTGATTCATTGGAAGTCAGAAAACGACCGATATTTCTGGCACTATCACCCAGAATACGAGATTGTTTTTGTCAGAAAAGGGTCGGGTAAATTGCACATTGGCGAACATCTAAAAAATTACGAAGAAGGCGAATTGGTTTTTATCGGACCCGATTTGCCCCATACGGGCTTTGGCTACGGTGTCATTGGCGAACATGAAGAAATTGTGGTACAACTCCGCAAAGATTTTTTGGGCGAGGAATTCATGCAAAAACCTGAATTACAGCATATTAGAAAGCTTTTCGAGCGAGCAAAACAAGGTCTTTCATTTCAAGGGAAATCCCGAAAAATTGTAGCTTCCAAACTTCAAAAAATGCTCACATTTTCGCATTTTGAAAGACTCGTTGAACTACTAAATATTTTTGATATACTTGCCACAACTACTGAGTTTTCGGTGCTAAATGCTGCCGATAAACGCTTTGATTTTAATCATAAAGACGAAGACCGGATCAACAAAGTTTATGAATACGTAGAGCAAAATTACCAAAAAAATATTGATATTCGGGCAGTAGCCGATTTGGCAAATTTGACCATTCCATCTTTTTGTCGATATTTCAAGAAAATTTCGCATACAACTTATACTGATTTTGTAAACGAATATCGAATTAATCAAGCCTGCCGTTTGTTGTTTGAAAATAAACCCATCGCCGATATTTGTTTTGAAGTGGGTTTTAATAATATTTCGCATTTCAATAAAACTTTTAAGCAGTTGAAAGGCATGAGTCCGAGAGAATATAAATCTAAACAGTAGTGACTGTCGCCTCAAAAGAGGAACAAAAAAGTGGGGAATCAAATTTCTATTAAAATCTTTTCACTAATTTCGCCCTCAGAAAATCAACAAAACTTCATCAACAATGAATAACGCCTTTTTTAAAGTTCCATCGCCATTCAATGAGCCAGTTTTAAATTATGGCCCGGGTTCACCCGAAAAAATTGCTCTTAAAAAAGCAATTGCCGAAGCTCGCTCAAAGGTCATCGAAGTTCCGATGTACATTGGCTCAGAACTTATACATACCGATAATAAAATCAAACTTTCGCCTCCTCACGACCACCAGCACGTATTGGGTTATGCCAGCGAAGGCGACGCCTCGCACGTACACAAGGCTATAGATGCCGCTTTGGCCGCTCGTGAAAACTGGGCAAATCTTTCTTGGGAACACCGTGCAAGTATTTTCTTGAAAGCCGCCGACCTTTTGGCTGGCCCATATCGTGCAAAAATTAATGCTGCCACAATGCTCGGACAGTCGAAAAATGCTTACCAAGCCGAAATTGATGCGGCTTGCGAGTTTATCGACTTTTTACGTTTCAATGTCTATTTCATGCAGCAAATCTACGCAGGTCAGCCTGAGTCGGTGCGTGGATTGTGGAATCGTGTTGAATATCGTCCGCTCGAAGGATTTGTTTTTGCTCTTACACCTTTCAACTTTACGGCCATTGCAGGAAATCTACCGGCATGTGTAGCCATGATGGGTAACGTAACTGTCTGGAAACCAGCCTACCCACAAATATATTCGGCCAACGTAATCATGGAGGTTTTGCGTGAAGCAGGCTTGCCTGATGGCGTAATTAACTTGATTTATGTTGACGGCCCAGTAGCTGGAGATATTATTTTCAAACACCCAGATTTTGCAGGAATTCACTTTACAGGTAGTACGAAAGTTTTCCAAACAATTTGGCAGACAATAGGTGAGAATATTTCAAAATTCAAGACATATCCACGTATTGTGGGCGAAACTGGTGGAAAAGACTTCGTAATGGCTCATGAATCAGCCGATGTGAAGGCATTGGCAACTGGTTTGATTCGTGGAGCATTTGAGTTTCAAGGACAGAAATGTTCGGCAGCTTCTCGTGCATACATTCCTTCGAATATTTGGCCAGCAGTAAAAGAGCAAGTAATTACTGATTTACAGGAAATAAAAATGGGCGGAACAGAAGATTTTTCAAACTTCGTGAATGCAGTTATTGATGAAAAATCATTTGATAAAATCATTGGTTACATCAATAATGCCAAGAAAAGTGATAAAATAACTGTAATTGCGGGTGGAAATGGCGATAAATCGAAGGGTTATTTCGTTGAACCAACGATTCTGCAAACAACCGACCCAAATTATATAACGATGTGCGAAGAAATTTTCGGGCCTGTGCTAACAATCTATGTTTACGAACCACAAGATTTTGAAAAAACACTTGAATTAGTTGATGCTACTTCACCTTATGCCCTAACAGGTGCAATTTTCTCACAAGATAGATACACAATTGATTTGGCCATGAAAAAATTAGTCAATTCAGCTGGCAATTTCTATATCAATGATAAACCCACTGGTGCAGTTGTTGGCCAACAGCCATTTGGCGGTGCAAGAGCATCGGGAACAAACGACAAAGCAGGTTCGATTTTGAATCTTTATCGTTGGGTTCAGCCACGCACAATCAAAGAAACATTCGTTTCGCCAACCGATTATAAATATTCGTTTTTGGGAGAAGAGTAAAACTTAGACAAAAGATATGAGACAAGAGATGTGAGAACAAAACGAAAATAAAATCGTTAACTAATATATCTTTTGTCATATATCTCATTTCTATAAAACTATGGAAGAACAAACCAAACTTGACCGAATTATTGACGCTCGCATGAAGCTCAAAGCTCGGTTTGAAGATAAAATGAAAACAACCCCATCAATGGCCGATGAAGAGCCGATGGGAAATGGGTCAATTAACCGACATGGAATGCCGCAATTGCCTGTTGGACAAACACTTACAGTCAAATGGCCTGTGCTTGATTTGGGTTATCACCCAGATATTACGCCTGACCGTTGGCGATTGACAATCAACGGCGAAGTCGAAAACCCAGTGGTGCTAACTTGGGAGGATTTCATGGAATTGCCACAAGTAGAAGATACCAGCGATTTTCACTGCGTAACTACGTGGTCAAAGATGGATATGGTTTGGAAGGGCGTTCGTTTAATTGATTTGGCGGCACTTGTTCAGCCTAAAGAAACTGCTACGCATATCATCTGCTACGGCTACGACACCTATACAACAAATGTATCGCTTGAAGAAGCCCTCAAGCCCGATGTTTTAATTGCCCACACTGTCTATAACGAACCTTTAGCCAAAGAACACGGCGGCCCAGCACGCATGATTACACCACAACTTTACGCATGGAAAGGCTCAAAATGGATAAAGAGAATTGAGTTTTTGACAAAAAATAAATTAGGTTTTTGGGAAGAAAGAGGATATTCAAATACGGCTTATCCTTGGCGAAATGATAGATATAGTTGAGAAAATATATTTGTTACCCCTAAGAAGCTAAAAAACACGAAGTTATTCTTCGTGCAAATTAGTTTCTCAGAGGCAAACACTAAAATATTCACAAATAATTTTCGACATCTTTGCGTTTAAAGATTAAATCCTTTCGTAAATACTTAAAATGCCTAAAATTCTTTTCTTGTTTTTAGTTTTTAGCTTTACAAAGAGTTTTGGACAAACCTTCTCCCCCTTTTGAGTTACGAGCAGATTTAGCATTTTTGAAAGAACGCATCGAGGAAATTCATCCAAATCCTTATAAGTTTATTAATCAAAATCGCTTTCAACTGATTTATGACTCGCTATACAAAGTTGAGCGACCGCTCAATGTCAAACAAACATTCGTACATTACCTAAATCTCATACGTGCTATTCAGTGCGGGCATACTTCTATTTTTGTTGACGAGCGTCTGATTAAACCCAATAATGTCAATCCGAAGTTCTTGCCAATGGAGGTGGTTATTTTCGAAGACAAAGTTTATGTATACAGAAATTTATCTGAGAATAATTTACTGATTAAAGGCTCCGAGATTTTGGAGATTGAAGATATTCCCATAGCTAAACTACTAAAAAACCTTTCAAAATACACCTTTCAAAATGGCGATGGCTTAAATGCTGACGTAAATGCGTATTATTTCCAACGTAATTTTAGAAGATTACTTTACTTGTTTTTTGATGAGCAAGATGAACTAAAGCTAAAAGTTAGGCTTGACAAAGGGGTTAAAAATCTGAGTGTTATGACTCAACCTTTGGCATATCTTCGAGAGATAGAAGCCGAGCGAAATCCAATTAAAAATGCAGATTTCTACAAAAATATTTTTTTAGGCGAAAACACCACTAAAACCTCGGTGCTAAGAATTAGAAGTTTTGATGGAAACGAGTTTGAAAATGGAAATTTTCACAATGAAATTCAAGGAATTTTTAGAAAAATCACAGAGAAACAATCAAAAAACCTCATAATTGATGTAAGAAATAATGCAGGTGGCGGCCTCGATTATGCTGATGAAATACTCAAATATTTACTCAAAAAACCTTATCAAAAATACCAAATTAGTAGTGATTCTACTGTAAAAGTTAAGGAAAAAAGACTTTCGGCCAATCAGTTTTATGAACCTATCAACGAATATATATTTGAAGGCAATATTTATGTCTTGACTAATGAAGGAACATTTTCGACAGCGGTTTATTTGGCTGCACATCTCAAAAATCAAGAAAACGTTACATTGATTGGAACAACTTGTGGTGGAGCTGCCGATGGCTCCTCAGCTGGTGAGTTTACCTCTTTTACATTACCCAATACACAATTTACGGTAAGTTTACCACTACTTAAAATCAACTATAACACCACTACTGAGCTTTATTTAAAGCCAACTTTTGAAGTCAAACAGACTTATAGAGATTTTTTAACTGGAGGAGATAGCATTATGGACTTTGCTAAGACCTTGATTGAAAAATAAGGAATATGTCAATGTTTAGGATCCAAAATCCGCCAAAACTCCATTCAATACTTCTGATAAGGATAAATGAGATTCTTGCCTGTTCTTAATTTTTAAGAAAGTTCAAAACCTATTTCTAATGATATTCTAATTTGGATTAAACCGACAAAAATTCAAGTTTTGCGGTAAAAAAAACAAAAATGGGTCTTTTAGTCGTCGAGGTGTTAGTTTTTAGCATTTTTCAGTCAAGATGGTTTGAACAATAAATTATTTATGTTTGTTTGAACTTACGTATGGCAAAATTATTTTTAGTTAACGCTAAATCCAAAAAGTCTTAAATTTATGAATGAAACAATATTAAAAAGTATTTTAGAAAAATTAGCCTTCTACTTTGAGTTTAGTAACTATCTGAGTTTGAGTAATCCGACTTTCACAACGAAAGAAGATTTTATTACAGAACTTCGCAGTAGTATCGAAAAAAAAGGAGTACTTCTTATAGAAAACTCGGTTGAATTTAGCCAAATCAAAGAGTTTGAAAAAAAAACTACCACACCATTTCTTTTTTTTGATAAAAATGGTGAAGCATACTTCTTTGTTCCGAGCAAAAAAAATAAAGAGCAAAAAGCATTTAGAATCACTGGTGAAGGTTTATTACCCATCAAAAGTACCTTAGAAAAGCTGGATGTTTCTTCAGAGAAAGTCCAGCTTTTTACATTTTTCCCAGTAGAGTCTATCTCCAATGAAGCGAATCAAGAAATTGTAAAATTATCACCTTTCAAGCGTTTGGTCAATATGCTTCGCCTTGAACGACGAGATATTTATTCAGTCTACGTATATGCCCTCTTGATTGGTACAATTAGTTTGGCTTTGCCACTTGGTATTCAAGCCATTATTGGTTTTGTGCAGGGTGGTGTTTATTTTAGTTCGATTTATATTTTGATTGGTTTGGTTATTTTGGCTTTGATTCTTTCGGGGGTAATGCAGGTAATGCAACTAACTATTGTAGAATATCTGCAAGAACGGCTTTTCATCAAATCGGCTTTTGAATATACTTATCGCATTACCCACATCAAAACCGAAGCACTTAGAAATTTTTATCCACCCGAATTGATGAATCGTTTTTTCGAAATCATAACGGTGCAAAAAACTTTACCAAAAATCTTGATTGATGTAACAGCCGCCGTCATTCAAATCATTTTTGGACTTTTACTACTTTCGGCCTATCACCCTTTGTTTATAGGTTTTGCTCTACTTACGGTTTTAATCATTTTCGTGGTTATCAGAATTTATGGTAAAAGATTGCTCGATGCAAACATCGTAAAATCGAAGTATAAATTCAAAATAGCGTATTGGTTACAAGACATGGCACGAATGGTATCGGTGTTCAAAATTGCTGGGGGACAGAATTTTCCTCTTCAAAAAATGGAATATTTAGTAGGTAATTACCTAAAATACCGTCAAAAATATTTTAGATATTTACTTATCTTGTTTTATAATGCTGTATTTTTCAAGGTTTTGGTTGTTGGAGGATTGCTGGTTTTAGGAACCTATTTAGTCGTAAATCTGCAAATTACAATCGGACAGTTTGTAGCTTCTGAAATCATAATAGTTT
>Ga0247831_1002602_pt1 | contig 28721 bp, 26 predicted proteins | sample LaCruzMarch2015__9_FD_192406 | JGI IMG/M metagenome (GOLD analysis project Ga0247831, IMG submission 192406) | Freshwater microbial communities from meromictic Lake La Cruz, Castile-La Mancha, Spain - LaCruzMarch2015_1m | ecosystem: Environmental > Aquatic > Freshwater > Lake | place: Spain...
TGGCCGAAAACCAATTTGTGTTGTTTTGTCCTTCACTTGTACAATTGGGTGCATTATCTGCTATCCTGGAAGATAGTGCAGATCAAGCTGTAAGTTTAGGTGCTCAAAATTGTCATGATCAAGTTTCAGGTGCTTATACAGGAGAAGTTTCGATCCCAATGTTGAGCGAAATTGGCGTAAAACATGTCATCATTGGTCACTCAGAGCGTAGACAATATTTTAATGAAAGCAATGCTTTTTTAAAATCTAAAGTTAATGCATTGGTTGAAGCTCAATTCCAAGTTATATTTTGTTGCGGCGAACCTTTAGAAATTCGCGAAGCAAACAATCAAAATGATTATGTTCAACAACAACTAAAAGAAAGTTTGTTTCATTTATCGGCAGAGCAACTTGCCAAACATGTAGTTATAGCTTATGAACCCATTTGGGCAATTGGTACAGGTGTAACTGCGAGTACAGAACAAGCTCAGGAAATGCATGCCTTTATACGAGGGATGATTGCTGCGCAATACAACCATGAAGTTGCTGAATCTATATCTATATTATATGGAGGAAGTTGCAATCCAACCAATGCTGTAGAATTGTTTTCTTGTCCAGATGTAGATGGTGGTTTAATAGGGGGAGCTGCTTTAAAAGCAGAAACCTTCCTTCCGATAGTTTTCGCAATGAGTTAAACCAAATATCAATTTTTTGAATTGTTTTTTTTACTCATCTAAATAACATTGATTACACGATAATCACTTCTTTGATAAATTGTTCACCAAAGTGCTGGTTGATACGTTCAACAAGCAATGCTTTATTATAGTTTAATTCGTTTTTAAGTGGAGCTACGTTGGTATAAATGTACAATTTACCTTCCCTGATTTGCAGATCGTTGGTGTGTTTGGCTACAGTTTTGCCCATAAGTGTTTCCCAGTCCTCACGTAATTTAGTGACTTGATACTGGTACTTCCAGTTACTTTGCTCGAGCATTTTTTTTAATGCATCTTGTATCGAATATTCTGCCATTTTATTTTTTCCTATACTGGGAAAACAAATTTACGAATATCATCTACAGTAATGACTTCGTCGCACAAAATGACTAATCGTTCTATAACATTGCGAAGCTCACGAATATTTCCAGTCCAATTGTGCTTAGATAATGAATCCACAGCAGATTGTTCCAATTTGGGGGCTTTCATTTTGTAGTCTGCACAAATCTGTACTAAGAAAAAAGAAGCAAGAACAGGTATATCATCTCGTCTATCGTTCAGAGAAGGGACAAATATTTCGATAACATTTAATCGATGGTATAAGTCCATTCTAAAATTACCAGCTTCTATTTCTTTTAATAAATCTTTATTCGTAGCTGCTATAACTCGAACATTGACCTCAATATCTTTTTCGCCACCAACTCGGGTTATTTTTCCTTCTTGTAGAGCACGCAATACTTTAGCCTGAGCACTTAAACTCATGTCTCCAATTTCGTCTAGGAATAAAGTGCCACCATCTGCTTGCTCAAATTTTCCTATGCGTTGTTTAATAGCAGTCGTAAATGCCCCCTTTTCATGTCCAAATAATTCACTGTCAATTAATTCTGAAGGTATTGCAGCACAATTCACTTCTACAAGTGTTTTACTTCTACGATTACTTTTTTCGTGGACCCATTTTGCGACTAATTCCTTGCCACTTCCATTAGGTCCAGTTACCAATATTCTAGCTTCGGTAGGTGCGACACGTTCTATTGTAGCATTAATTTTTACAATTGCATCACTTTTGCCTATAATATCTTGAAGGCCATTGACTTGACGTTTGAGTACAATTGTTTCATTGACTAATGTTGCTTTATCGAGTGCATTGCGAATTGTAATCAATAATCGATTCAAATCTGGTGGCTTTGAAATGTAATCAAATGCACCATTTTTTACAGCTTCTACAGCTGTATCTGTACTGCCATGTCCGGAAATCATGATCATTGGAACATCAATTCCGTCTTTTTGCAAGGCAACAAGTAATTCAAGACCATCTTTTTTTGGCATTTTAATATCACATAAAACGCAATCATAGGTTTTCGATTTGATTAGGTTATAACCTTCAAGGCCATCGGTAGCTTCATCAACCTTATAACCTTCGCTTAAAAGTATTTCACTTAAAGCTTTTCGGATACTTTTTTCGTCATCTATAACTAATATATGAGACATAACTCGCTAAACGTATTTTTTAGTTAACTAAACTTTAAAGGTAAAGGTAATAGTTAAATTAAAGAAATGCAATGATGTTTGCGAAGATTCTTAAATTTATTTCTGGTTATCGCGCCATTCGTATACCCAACTACTTTGGATCATCTCTAAGTGACCTTCATTACTTTCTTCGCGTTTGCCAATAAACCCTTCAAGTGATAATACCCATTCTAATAAGTCAGTAAATCTGATGCGGTATATTTTGGATTCAGACATTTCGTCACCAAATTTTTCATATAGTTTTAAAGCTATATCCTCATAGTCGTTCCAATGGATAGGCGGTTCGTATTGCATGGTTGAGTTGTTTTTAGAATGTAATTTTATTCTCCGTGGATTAAAGATTGATCTGGAACAGTAACATTGATTGTTCCGGTGCCTTCCAATAAAAGGCACTGACAGCTGAGACGTGATGATATTTTAGGATTTCGTGCTCTGTCTATAAAGTTTTCTTCTTTATCAGATAATTCTTCTACAAAACCTTCACCACTTTCAACATAAATATGACATGTACTGCATGCGCATACTCCTCCACAGTTGTGGTGCAAATGTATATTGTTCTTCAATGCAACCTCTAGGATGCTATCATCTACTGGACAATCCTCTATAGTTAATGGTTCTAAACCTTTTTGTTCAAATTTAAAATTAATCGTGTACATGTAAAAACGTGAATATTGAATCGTGTGCAAAAGTATATTATTTTATCAAAAAGTCAATTCATTATTATCTATAGGTATAGAAAAAATAGATTAAATAAGACTTATAGAATAGTTGAAGTAAATAATATTGTTCAAACCTGTTGAGATTATTTAATAAAGAAAATCCATGCAAATTCGCTTCTGTGTTTAGGTTTAAAACTTAATAGAATATTTTTTAAGTTTGTTTTAAGGCAGAATTAAAATGGGACAATAAAGTCCAACCCAATTGTACAACTCATCTATTTCCCAGTCCGAAACAGCAATACAACCAATAGTCCAGTCAGTATTAAGTAATTCTTGTTCTTGATCTTTACGATGTTTGTTTGGAAATCCATGTATTTTTATTTCACCGCCTGGGCTTTGCCCAAAGATGCGAGCGTAAAATGAGTCAATGATATTGGGATATGAAATGCCTAAATTTTTGTGATAAGAACTGTATTTATTTCGATCATTGATATAATATAATCCTTCAGGTGTTCGCAAGTCGCCTTCAAATCGTTTGCAACCAGTTGGCTCATAACCAAGGGATATGATGTAGGACTTGGTTTTATTTTTATGATGAAAGACAATCATTTCACGCTTTGACTTGTATACTACAATACTGTCGATTGTTTTGTCCAAGATTATCGATGCATCAGTATATTTAGAACGTCTATAGGGTTCATCTTGCGAATACACTTTCGATGGCAGAAAAATAAATGCAAGTAAAATGGCGTAGATGAATTTCATGAAAATTATTGCTGCTCAAAAGTAATGAGTGAAATTAGCTTTAGAAGATTATTAAACGTGAATATTATACTAAAAATTTATTTTTTACCTCTTGTGAAGGCATCATACAACTATCGCGTTGTCCAAACCAACGATATCGATTTTTAGCAACAAATTTATAGAGGTAATCTCGAATTGAACGGGGAATAATTTTTAATATTACAGCGAGTTTAAAAATGCCTCCCAACTGTTGTCCAATACCAATAACGGCATCTGAATAAAAGTAAACTTTATTGTTTGAAACCAATATGACAGAATCCAATTTTGTCTTATCCAAATTGAATTTTGATTGCATTTTTTGACCATATTCACCCTGGAGTGATGCAAATCGAAGAAGCCCTTTTTTATCGTGTTTAATCATAAAATTGACCCAGTAATTGCAAAAATTACAAACACCATCAAACAAGACTATTGGAACTTTTTCCATAACTTAGATTGATTGTACAAAAGCAGCAATTTTTTCATGAGTAGCATGGCTCACGGGCACTACTGGTAGTCTAAATTCATTTTCGCAAAGCCCCATTTCGGCTAATGCACATTTAACACCAGATGGATTGCCTTCTACAAATAACAGATCTATACCTGACAATAGTTTATAATGTTGTTTTTGAGCATGAACGATAGCATGTTTAAGCGCAGAATCTACCATGTCGCAAAAGTCTTTTGTGAAACAATTGGCAGCCACTGATATAACGCCATCAAATCCACAAGCTATTTGAGCTAATGTAAGATTGTCATCTCCACTCAATACTGTAAAGCCTTTTGGTTTGTATTGTATAAGTTCCATACATTGAACCATTTTTCCACTTGCTTCTTTGATTGCGATGATGTTTTCGCATTCATTGGCTAAAGTTAAGGTTGTTGAAGAAGTCATATTGCTACCTGTACGACCAGGTACGTTATACAAAATGATTGGTTTTGGTGTATGTTTATCGAGCGCTTTAAAATGTTCAATAATACCAGACTGCGAAGGTTTGTTGTAGTATGGGGAAACACTCAATATGGCGTCTACTTGATCCAATGGATAAGTCTTAAACTGATGAATCAATTCTTCGGTATTGTTTCCACCCAGTCCAGCTACTACGGGCACTCGGCCATTACATTGTTCGATTACATTGATTAAAACATCTACTTTTTCAGCATGAGAAAGGGTAGGGGTTTCGGCAGTTGTACCGAGCGCCACCAAAAAATTTACTCCATTATCTATTACATGGTCAACTAGTTTACGCAATGCTTCAAAATCAATTGATTTGTTCTTTTTAAACGGGGTTACGAGTGCAACGCCAGTGCCTCTAAATTTGTTTGCGCTCATATGGTTTTAAATTTAAGCTTTTGTTGATATTTTGAATAATGGTTTCCATATTAAGGTCAGTTTCGCACAAAATCATCAAATCAGAATAATCTTTAAAGTGATCTAAAAAAGGAGCTACGCGACACTTAGCTTGTGAAAGTTTGGATATATGTAATAATTGAGGACAGTCTTGCGTGTATAAATTGATCAAAAGGTCAAACCGTTTAACTATGAAACGGTCTGTTTTGGGGCAATGAGGAATAGCTGACTTTTTTTCAAGATCATTTTGATCAAAAAACTGAAGATATATATTGTTTTCTCTTTCCTTTTTATCAATGAACATGAGTGCATCACATTCGTATCCGAGTTGTTCTAGTTTCTTTTTGTAATTCCCAATAATTTCTTGAGAATCATAATCTTCGTAATAGCATAGTAAGCTAATCCTAAATGCAGTAGGAAAATGGATAAATTCATGTTTGATTTGATCTTGTTCAGCAAATAACGCAGTGGCGTTCTCAACCTGAGGTTGAGGCATTATCCGATCTTTTATTTTTTGGAAAAACGACACGTCTTTTATTTATCTGCTTAGGTTAGGCTTTAGTTTCTTCGAAAAAACCCATTTTTGAAAATTTTTCTATGCGTTGGTCAATTCGTTTTTGAGGATCGATAGTGGATAGTTTTTTCAGTGTTTTTTCAATATATTTCTTCAAAATCACTGACATTTCTTCTGGAAAAGTATGTGCGCCACCTAAAGGTTCAGGAATAATTTCGTCGATTAATCCAAATTCGCTCATATGCTTAGGTGTTAATTTCAATTGCTCGGCAGCCGTTTCTTTAAAATCCCAAGTTCGCCAAAGAATACTTGAACAACTTTCGGGCGATATAACTGAGTACCATGTATTTTCAAGCATGACAACTCTGTCGCCTATGCCAATGCCTAATGCACCACCGCTTGCACCTTCGCCGATAATGATGCAAATGACAGGTACTGTAAGGTTCGTCATTTCAAACAAATTGCGGGCAATAGCTTCGCCTTGTCCTCGTTCCTCAGCTTCAAGTCCAGGAAATGCACCAGGGGTATCTATAAAGGTAATTATTGGTTTATTGAATTTTTCAGCCAATTTCATCAAACGAAGCGCTTTTCTGTATCCTTCAGGATTTGCCATACCAAAATTGCGTAATTGACGCATTTTAGTATTAACACCTTTTTGATGACCAATTACCATCACAGATTGTTCGTTATTAAGCATAGCAAAACCGCCTACTATTGCTTTGTCGTCGCGAACATTGCGATCGCCATGAAGTTCTTGGTAATTGGAAAATATTCGACTGATGTAGAAATTAGTATATGGTCGTTCGGGATGTCTACTAAGCTGTACGCGCTGCCAGTCGTTTAAGTTGGAATAAATTTCGGTACGAGTGGTATCTATTTTTTTGTTTAATTCTTCTATGGCAGAGCTTACATCAACTTTCGTTTTTTCGCCCACTTCTTTTATTTTTTCTATTTCCTGAAACAACGATTCCAAGGGTTTTTCAAACTCCAGATACTGCATACCAAATAATTTAAGGTTCAAAGATAAAATAAAGGGATAAGAAACTATGCAAAATTGTTCACAATATGTTCTCATACAATTCATTTGTGGAGAAGTTTTATCGTTGAATGTAGAATAGAAATAATAGGTAATGTTAATGTCTTCCTTTTAGCATGATAGTTTTAAAATGCTCCATACAACTTAAGTTTCTCAAGTATTTCTTTTTCGTATTCAATTTTTGTTTTAAATTTAATTTTCTTTCACAGACTTTTTGCTCAACTAGATTGCCATTTTAAATTATAGAAATGAAACTAAAATGGATTTAGTTTGGAGATTTTGAATTAAAAATAAAAAAGAAATGATGAACCCATATATGTTTAGTTGTAAAATAGCACTGTATTTTTTGATAGCGAGTTTTCTTTTTGTTGCTTGTAAAAGAAAAAAAATACAAGACGAATCTCAAGTGAACGTTGAAGTACAAGGAATAAAAACTATTGGCAATGCACAAATGTCTTTGTACAGCTATATGGGGAAGCTTACTTCGGATGGACATATGTTGCTTGGAGTGATAGAGGATGGATTACTAAATGACCAAAGGTTATTGGTAAAAGTGGATACATTTGGAAGTATTGTTTGGCAAAAAGCATTCTCGCAATTGGATGTAAATGCGTATTATCAATTTTTTGGCAATAGCAGCATTACCTCCACAGGCAGTCCAGGCGATATAAATGAGTTTGTTCCAAATCATTACACTGTAGTGGATGATAAAGGGGTTTACTTTTTTGATGCGAATGGTTCAATTTTGGATACCATCGATTTGACAGAAAAACCAGGTTATACTATCAAGGAAGCTCGAATTATGAAAACTCAAGGGTATTATAATTTGGTCATTGCATATGGAAAACAATTTGGGGGCAATTCTATAAACAATCCAGTGAAGTGTATACAATTTGAAATGAACTGGAATAAAATTGCAGAAAATGAAACAGGAATTGAATCGTACAGCAGTTTATCCAATTGCAATCAAGAAAATATTATTGTTTATTCAGGTTCGCCTATTGATATCAATGTAGCTAATTTTTATTTTTTTAATTACAACCTCGACCTTTTAGATTCACTTTCATTCTCATATTTTTATCCAGATGGGTCTTCTTTTCGTACTTTTACTAGCATAAAAGATAAATCATTGTTGATTCACAAAATAAGAACAAGTAACATTCCAAAAGCATCTGAATCATGGGATATGCATTTATTTCATCCACCTTTACCTATTCAGTATTTTTCAAATATGACAGTCGGCTATCAATCTAGGTATAGAAATGTAATGGCTTTAACTAAACTCTCAAATGGTAATTTCCTTTATATAAATGCGTGGCCAAATTCGGAAAATTTTAAGTTAACGGAGTTGTTCTCACCTGGATATACTGATACGATTCAAAAGACCTTTAAAGTCCCGCTTTTTTCACCTGCAGGATATTCAAAAGATTTTCATTTCAATTGCAATAAGGCCATTCCAAGTCCTAATGATGAATACTTTTATCTACTAGGAACATTCATAGATGTTGTTAATAATTCGTCTAAAATTGGAATTTATAAGCTTGATCGAAATGGACAATTATTACTTTGGTAGTTTTTATGTTTTGAAGCGAAGTACATCGGCTTCGTTATTCCTTGATGAATAATCAAGATTTATGTCCACTAATATAGTAAAAAAAGGATGCATTGTTAAACGACTAGATTAATGAAATCTTAGCTGCCACAGCGGAAAAAAGTTTTCCAAGCGAAACGAACTATATCACATTATAAAAAAATGTATCTATTTTAATATTAAACTTCACATAAGTAGTAACTGCAAATAAAAATATATAAAGAGAAATTATTTCTTTCACTTTTAAAAAATTTATAGAACGAATTTGCATCTTTGTATAATGGCAAATGTCAATATTGAAGAAAGTTGGGCTAAACAATTGGCAGATGAGTTTACACAACCCTATTTTCAGTCTATCGTACAATTTCTTAAAACAGAAAAGGCTTTAGGTAAACAGATTTTCCCAGAAGGGAAAGCAATATTTAAAGCATTTGAACTCACACCTTTTGATGACGTAAAGGTTCTCATACTTGGTCAAGATCCTTATCATGGTGAAGGCCAAGCGCATGGTATGTGTTTTAGTGTGCAGCATGGAATTAAACCACCGCCTTCGTTGGTGAATGTTTTTAAAGAATTGCAACAGGATATCGGATTGCCTATACCCAAACACGGAAACTTAAGTGCTTGGGCCAAACAAGGCGTTTTGCTACTCAATGCGTCGTTGACTGTGGAGGCTAACAAACCTATGAGTCATGCGCAAATAGGATGGGCCGAATTTACAGATGCTGTAATCCAGAAACTTTCTAGTCAAAAAACGGGCATTGTATTTTTACTATGGGGGCGATTCGCACAGCAAAAGGAAGTTTTGATAGATACTACAAAACATTTTGTATTGAAGGCGGCGCATCCTTCTCCATTTTCTGCCCACAATGGTTTTTTGGGTTGCAAACATTTTTCACAAACCAATGCCATCTTGTGCCAGCAACAAAAAACACCAATTGATTGGCGTATAGATGAATAATTTTTCTAGTCTGAACTTCATAAAATGTAGTACTTTTATCGCTTGAAAATCGAACATTTTGATGAAAGATATTTTAGCTCGAATCTATTTTGTATATGGAATGTTGTTATTTGCGATAACAATGTTGCCGGTGGCATTGGTGTTTTTAATTGCTAGAACATTTTGTAGCGAAAAAACTTCTTCAAGTATAATTCAAAAAGGGTTTCAAATTTGGATGGGAATTTATATGCCACTTATTTTTTGTCCTGTTAAACATGTAGGTCGTCATTATTTTAGAAAAGGTCAAAATTATGTTGTAACTCTAAATCATAATTCGCTGGCAGATGTACCTGTTTCTTCACCAGGTATACCAGGGCCAAATAGAACTTTGGCTAAAGAGGAAATGTCAAAAATTCCAATATTTGGGTATATATATACTTCAGGCTCTATTTTGCTAAATCGAGATGATTTGCAAAGCAGAAAAGATAGTTATGCCAAAATGATTAAAGCCTTAGAACAGAATTTGCATTTATGTTTATTTCCCGAAGGAACCCGCAATAAAACAAACGAACCATTAGCCCGTTTTTTTGATGGTGCATTTAAAGTTGCTATAATGGCGCAAAAACCTGTAATACCAGGATTGATATTTGGTACCAAAAATATATTACATCCAACTAAAAAAATGTGGGCTTGGCCTCATCGCATTGAGTTTCATTTCTTGCCAGAATTGTCTACTGAGGGCTTGCAAAGTAGCGATGCTGATATGCTCAAAGTCAAAGTGTTTGGTATTATGAAAGAGTACTATATATCGCACAAACACTTGATATAGGTTATAAGCTATCATTTTTCATTATTTGAATTCTTACAGAAACGCAGTAACATTGCAGGATGAAAACGCGTTATTGTTTAAGTTTATTTTTAGTTCTAATTTTTTCTTTGAGTGCGTTTGCACAAAATGGTAGTATCAAAGGTGTCGTGAAAGATGCAATAAGCAATGAACCCTTATCCTATGCCCTTATTTCTATTCAGGCTACAACTATTGGAGTCAAAACTGGTATAGATGGCGATTTTGAATTGAAGGACTTAAAGCCAGGATTGTACAATATTGAAGCTTCTTATATAGGATACAAGAAGAAAGTGATTTTTGAAATTGCAGTCGATAATTCTAAACCAAGTTTTATAGAAATAAACATGGACAAAAATGATCGCGAAGTGAAAGAGGTAACTATAAAAGGGAGAAAAGATAAAACAGAAGAAAGTCCTTTGTCGCTTCGCACAATAGGCATCAACGAAATACAGCGAAATCCGGGTGGTAACCGTGATATCAGTAAGGTAATACAAAGTTTGCCTGGCGCTGGTTCTAGCGTTGGGTTTAGAAACGATATCATTATTCGAGGGGGTGGACCAGCTGAAAATCGTTTTTATCTAGATGGGATTGAAATTCCAAATATTAACCATTTTGCTACGCAAGGCGCAAACGGTGGACCAGTAGGGATTTTAAATGTAGATTTCATTCAGGACGTAGGTTATTATTCTGGGTCTTTTCCTGCAAATAGAGGCAATACTTTAAGTTCAGTTTTTGATTTTAAAATGAAAAATCCTCGTTCCGATGGTTGGCATGGCGCCTTTACCCTAGGTAGTAGTGATGTAGGGTTGAGAGCTGAAGGTCCAGTTTCTGATAAAAGCGGACTTATGATTAGCGTTCGTAGGTCTTATTTGCAATTTTTATTTAAAGCTATTGGACTACCTTTTTTACCCACTTACAACGATATTCAATTGAAATACAAACACAACATTGATAAGAAAAACGAAATTACATACATTTTGTTGGGTGCTTATGATGTTTTAAAATTGAATACAGGGCAAGACGAAACCGAAGATCAACGTTATTTATTAGGCATTTTGCCTGAGCAAAAGCAGTGGAACTATACCAACGGAATCATTTACAAACATTACAAACCAAACAGTTACCAAACTATAGTTTTGAGTCGCAATATGTTGGACAACTCTTCCTTAAAATACACCGATAACGATGAATCAAAACCATTACGATTAAATTACAATAGCCAAGAAATTGAAAATAAATTAAGGCTTGAAAATACATTGCGAAAGAAAGATTGGAAAATTACATATGGAACTGGCATTGAATATGTAAAATACAACAACACAACTTATAATTTGTTGAGCCTACCAAATTCGGTTATTGATACGTTGAATTTTGATGCTTCTATTTCATTTCTGAAGTACGGATTATTTGGACAAGTCAGTAAGCCTTTTTTCAATAACAAACTTACCATGAGTGCAGGTTTGCGTATGGATGGGAATACCTATTCTACAGAAATGAAAAATCCTTTGAAACAGTTCTCGCCGCGTCTATCAGCATCATATGCTGTTACCGATCGATTAAATGTCAATTTCAATACAGGAGTTTATTATCAAACCCCAGCTTATACTATTTTAGGTTTTAAGGATTCGAGCAATAAATATATTAACAAACTGAACCAATTGAGTTACATTCAGTGTGCACACATCGTTGGTGGTATTGAATATAGTACGAGTAGCAATAGTCGATTTACGGTGGAAGGATTTTATAAGAAATATGATAACTACCCACAAAGTGTCACAAGAGGATTGTCTTTGGCAAATGAAGGTGGTGACTTTGGTGTAGTTGGCAACGAAGCTGTACGTTCAATATCTCAAGGTAGAGCTTATGGAATAGAATTTTTTGCACAGCAAAAACTGTATAAAGGTTTTTATGGATTAATGTCTGTAACTTTATTTAGAAGTGAATTTATAAATGCAAACTCTGCAGCTTATGTTCCAAGCAGTTGGGAACAACGATTCATAGTAAATTTAACTGCTGGTAAAAAATTAAAACGAAATTGGGAAGTAGGAGCTAAGTTTAGACTTTCTGGTGGCAGACCTTACACACCTTATGACACCGCGTTGTCATCTATAGTTTCAGTTTGGGATGCAACACAGCAAGGTTTGTTTGATTATACCCGTGTCAATGCCGATCGACTACCAGTCAACCATCAGTTGGATATTCGTGTCGATAAAAAATATTTCTTTAAACGTTGGAATTTGAATTTGTACTTTGATGTGCAAAACGTATACGGATTTTCTGCACCACAGCAAGATATTTTGACTGTACAACGAGATGCAAACGGTGCGGCACTACTTAATCCGAATAGTGCAAACCCTCAAAGATATCAACTTAAATATTTACCAAATTCAGCAGGAACAGTATTACCTACTTTAGGAATAATAATTGAATATTAACTTGCTCACGAACACCAAAAACTAGATCAATTCATTTATATTTGCACTTCAATTTAACAGCATATGTACCAAGATCAATATCAACATCCAGATTATTATCAACTTGATGAATTATTAACTGACGAGCATAAAATGATTCGTGATATGGTGCGCGCATGGATAAAAAAGGAAGTAAGTCCCTATATTGAAACCTGGGCTCAAAACTGCGAATTTCCGGCACATTTAGTTCCTCAAATGGGTGAATTGGGTGTATTTGGTCCAACTGTTCCACAGGAATACGGTGGTGGAGGTTTAGACTACATCAGCTATGGTATTATGATGCAGGAAATAGAGCGATGTGATAGTGGTATGCGAAGTACAGCTAGTGTACAAGGTAGTCTTGTCATGTATCCAATCTATGCTTATGGTAGTGAAGAACAACGCAAAAAATATTTGCCAAAGTTGGCAAGCGGCGAATGGTTGGGATGCTTTGGATTGACCGAACCCGATAGTGGAAGCGATCCGGGGAGTATGATAACAAATATTAAAGATGCTGGCGATAATGTAATACTCAATGGCGCTAAAATGTGGATTAGTAATTCACCACAAGCTCAAGTAGCTGTAGTATGGGCTATAGACGAACAAGGTGATGTCCGAGGAATGATAGTTGAGCGCGGTATGGAAGGTTTTACCACACCAGAGATTCATAGTAAATGGAGCTTGCGTGCAAGTTGTACAGGTGAACTCGTTTTTGATAATGTAAAAGTGCCGAAAGAAAATATATTTCCAACAATAAAAGGTTTGAAAGGACCTTTGGGATGCTTGAGCAAAGCACGTTATGGTATTGCATGGGGAGCACTAGGAGCGGCCATGGATTGTTATGATAGCGCATTGCGTTATACATTACAACGAAGTCAATTTGGTAAACCAATTGCAGGTTTTCAATTGCAACAAAAAAAGCTTGCTGAAATGATTACTGAAATCACTAAAGGTCAACTATTAGTATGGCGTTTAGGTGTTTTGATGAATGCAGGTAAGGCAACTCCTGCACAAATATCTATGGCAAAACGAAACAGTTGCGAAATTGCATTAAATATTGCTCGCGAAGCGAGACAAATGCATGGTGGTATGGGTATCACTGGTGAATATTCAATTATGCGTCATATGATGAATTTAGAGAGTGTTGTAACGTATGAAGGAACACATGATATTCATTTATTGATTACCGGTATGGATATAACTGGGTTGAATGCATTTAAATAAGATTTAATATCCTATTTCGCTTAATTTTTTTTTATAGTTAATTCTTCGTACGTTTGGTCTCCAAATCAACCGCAAGTCTATGAATTTCAATAAGTTAATAGGGCAAGTCGCTCTGTCATTTATGCAAGCATGGATCAATAAAGATTTCAAGGTTATGATGTCTTTTTTTGCAAATGATATTATATTCGAATCAGCTTTAATTGCCAAAATTTATTTAAAAAACGATCAAACCAAATTATATGGTCCATCTGATGTAATAGAATATTTTAAAACAGTTACCATTATAAGTCCGACTTACGATTATGATATTGATAATGCGCAGTTTATTAAAAAAGAAAAAGTAATCCATATGCATTTAGTGTGTAAGCTTACTCAAAAGCAAATTAATATAAAATATGAACTGAATGAATATGGGAAATTTAAGTATTTATCCATTGAAAGTATAGTGTAGCTGTAATATTTGATAATTTAAGCAAATTAATTTTTAAAAACCTACAATTACATTCCAAAATGGCTTTATCATTCGAAAAAATAATTGAGCAAATATCTAAGGATTACACAGATGCTTGGAATAACGAAGACTTAGAAAAACTAGGTTCTTTTTTGCATAAAAATGTTGTTGTTAGATCCCCTCAAATTTCTAAGCTCTTTCCTGAAAATACAGAAAGCCAATTGCAAGGTAAGGATAGAGTGAAAGAGTATTGGAGACGTTTGTTTGATGAAATAGGTAGCCTTAAAGTCAATCAGATTTCACTTATTAAAAATGGACGAACTGTTACAACTATAAACAAAGTAATGTCTCATAATACGACAATAGTGGAAGAGTTTATATTGGATGAATACGGTTTTATTTTAGACCTAAAATACACTTACTACCACGATGGGCAACAACCTAAAGATTTGTAGTATGATATTGAATTAAACCTTTCAATGGTTTCTGCGCTATAATACCACATTGCATGTCATATTGCAAACAAAGTGTTTGTACTATGTCTTTTAAATGAAATGCAACTGATCCTGTAAAATGAATGGGTACTTTGTGTGCTTGAGGGTAACGTAGTAAATGGTTGATAAACAAATCGTTTAAGCAATCCTCTGCTATATTTTCTATCATATAATGTCCTCTATTGACCAATATGAAATTGGCAAATTGAGCCAAGTATCGGTTAGGAAAAGGTTTTTGATACAATTGTTCAAGTATTTGAGAAATGCTGGTATTAAATTGACTTTCAAATTTAGACTTCAATTCATCATCAAAAATACCATGAATGTAGTATTGCAATACTTTTTTCCCAAGATGAGTGCCGCCACCTTCATCGCCCAATACATAGCCTAAAGCTTGAGTTTTAAAGCTAATTTTTTTTCCATCGAAATAACAAGTATTACTTCCAGTGCCCAATATACATGCTATTCCCTTTGTGTTTTTACAAGTTGAACGAGCTGTGGCCAACATGTCGCTATAGCTGTATGCTTTTTTTGTTCCAAAATAGGTTTTGAGGCACTTTTCGATCAGCTTTTTTTTATCGTCACTGTTGATGCCAGCGCCGTAGAAATGAATTTCATCGAGCTTTACTTTTTGGGAATTGATATTTAATTCCTGTTCAAAAATGGATAAAATTTCATTTTCCATTAAGAAAAAAGGATTTATACCTTGCGTTTTAAGGATTTTCTTTTTGCCATTTTGTATAAGGCACCAATCTGTTTTGGTTGAACCGCTTTCAGCTATTAAAATAGTTTGTGACATAGCACAAATGTAATTAAATCAACTTGGAATATGCTTACAATTTGTATTTTAGGCCAAATGAAATACCTTGCATGTATCGAGAAGATTGTAAGTCGAACTGAGCTCTATAAGGCATGTAGCCGATATTGTAATGGAACGAATAACGGAAATCTCTATTAAACAATTTGACTTGTTTTTCTATTCCGATGGAAACCGTTGGGGACCAAGAATTTATATTTTGCAAATCGAAACCTTTTTGTATTGAAACTTGTTGTCCATTGGGTACTTCAGATGGTGAAGATGTTTTGAAACAAGTATAAATGGGTTTGTTTAAATTAAATCCAGTAATAACACAAGCATCTTTTCTGAATTGGTAAATTGCATTTACACCAACACCAGCACTAAATTCTTTTATTTTAGCTTGTTTGGCTATTGTATTTGATAATGATTGTAAGTTGAAATTGAAATAAGCAAGAGAATATTGCAATGAAAATTTCAATTTGTTGTTAATCGAAAAACGATGTTCTAAACCTGAAGAAAACGAGAAAGAATTAAACCCAAGTTTTACAGCAGGATGTGTTTTCGATCCAAGGTATTGCGTATGGTAGGACTGGTTAAAACCAATAAAAGTATTCATAGCATTATCCTTTGCTTGTAGGTTGCAGGAAATGCAAAACAACAATAAGAAATGGATGATTTTTTTCATTGATACCAATATAACGTCATAAAGGTAAAGATTATTGTTTAAAATTGTGAATACTGATTGTTAAAATTTGAAAACTGTTTACATTTTTTATATAACATAAATCTATAGAATTGAAAGTTATATATAAGAGTAAAAGAATAAATAAACCTATGAATTTTAAGGTATGTAAACTAACTTTGCATTCCTTAAACAGGATTGGCTCCGTAGTTCAATGGATCAGAATATCAGATTTCGGCTCTGATGATAGGGGTTCGAATCCCTTCGGGGTCACATATAAAGAATAAAACCCTTGTAAGTCTAATAGTTACAAGGGTTTTTAATTTCGGGGTAAACTTAGGGTAAACAATTGGTATTGACTTTTAAATCAGGTTCCATTTTTTACTTATATGTTCCTCTAGCTATTGTATCCAATGCATTGTAAAAGTCATCACCAAATTTGCGAATAAGCGGTTCTTTTAGGAATTCGTAGACTTTAACGCCTTCTTTTTTGCCTAGTTTACAGGCTGGTGCACACAAGGTTTCGCGTGGGGAGTAATTGAGTGCGATATGATCGTGGGTCTTTGTTTCTCGTATTGGATATAAATGACAGGATATTGGTTTTTTAAAATCAGTACGTCCTTCTAAGTAGGCTTTTTCAATTAAACATTTTACGATTCCGGCCTCATCTTTATACCCATATACACAAATGCCACCATTTATAGCAGGTGTTACATAGCCAAAGTATTCCTCTTGCGTGTATGGCCCTACTTTTTTTATCTCAGCCATAGCTTCTTCGGACAATTCATGTTTGATGACTTTATATACTTCCTTCATCTTTTTTAACTCGTCTTTTGCCAAAGGGGCACCTGCATCGCCATCTACACAACAGCCTCCTTTGCATTTTTTAAGGTTGCAAATAAATTCCTCTTCGATGATGTCATCGCTGATAAGTATATCGTCTATTATAATCATTTAGTCCATTTTAAGGTTTGAATAAGATGCTCAATATCTAAGCGCAAAAATTGATTGACAGGTTTTAGCGAATCTACATTCGGTGTTGTATCAAAATAAAGTGCTCCACGCAAAAAGTGCTTAGTTGAGTCAGTTGCATAAAACTGAAAAGCTGATGCTGCATTGCCACCTACATCGTAATAAATGCCATGTACATTGTTTGCAGTATGAAATTCAGGTTCGTTGATATAGTCAGCTCGTTTGGTATGGTAATGAGACATTTGATAGGAGTCTTCAAGCAATTTGGCTAAGGTTTGGTTAGGGCCTATTTGTTTATAACTCAAATATATCTTACCGCCCAAATCGTGGAAATTAATATTAATCCACCAAGGGTTTTCTGTTTTTTCATTAAAAAATAAAGTGTCCTTTTCCACATTTGCATAAGTAGGGTAATCAAATGTATAAGGATAGCCTGCTTGGTTAAAGGGCATATACTTTTTTTCTGGAAAATCAATTTGGAAGTAACCTCTAGGTTTGGGAATATAATCTTCTTCACCGCACGAACATAACCCGATGACCAGAAGTGCTATTAAAATGTATTTTGTCATAGTAAAGGTATCAATATTAATGCTGAACGATAAATGGTTTTACAAGAGGTCTTTTGGATGATTTAGTATAAAATGCAGCAAAATAATAACCTGTAGGTATATCAGAAACATCGACTCTAATTGTAAAATTTCCTATAGGGAAACTACTATTGAGAATTGTTTTTACTCTTCTTCCCATTGCATCTATAATATCTGCTTGCTGTATATCTTCAGATTGAGTTGAAAAAGTATAATAGAAAAAAGAATTGGCAGGATTCGGATAGATATAGGTTACATTAATATCTTGTTTTGGTGTAGGAGGTGTATTTCCTGTAAAGTAACTTTCGTATATTCCGTTGCCATGTGTAGCAACTACTACATATCCATCTGATTGTCTCACTTTTATATCAGTTACGATTGCGGCACCAATCTCATCAGGGCTTTCTTGTTTCCAAATAGTTTTATTTGAAAATGCATTAATACTATCAAGTTTTAATGTATCTGTCGAAAATAAACCGACACTCGTTCCTGCAAAATAATGCCTTTTGCCATCAGCATCTTTTAAAATATTTACACAACGAATACTAGGATTTGAACCCGATGAGTTTGAATTGCCTTCTAAATTGCCTCCTACATATTGCCAACTAATTCCACCATTGCGTGAAAAAAATAAACTGGCAATATTGTAATTGGAATAGCAAACCAAGATATTGTCAGCAGTATCTGGATCAACAGCTATGCCACTGATATATCCTCCGTTTGGTAAACGATTAGTCGTAAGTTTTTTCAATGTCATATTGCTATTATGCGCATTTTCAACTTTGTATATTTCGCGATTACTTGTGCCTAAATACAATGTGTTAGCTGGTTTGTTGGCGGCAGCTATAAACGTAATTTCAGCCGAAGCGCCGTTAGATAAATTTGGTGTTGAAATCGTATCTGCTGAAAATGCCCAACCTGAAGTCAATTTATTATTGTCATTGGTACATTCTATAGATTTTAAATCAGCTAAGCGAGCTAGTCGTTTAGCTATAGGCATGTACAAAATATCATTTGTATTGGGATCAACAGTCAAGTGATTAATGAAATTGTAAACAGACTTATCATAGCCAGCAGGGTCAATACGTTTTTTGGCCATGACATTGCCGCGTTCATCGAGCAAAACTTTTCGCACATTGCCCAATTGCGTACTGATGATATAAAACTTTCTATCTGGGGCAATAAAACTATGTGCACCATCGCCATTGATATTCATCAACCATTCACTTTTCAAGTTGCTTGAACGAGTCATATAATTCCCATTATCTTGCAATCCGCCTAAAAGGTATTGGTCAAATGATTTAGATGCATCTATAGCGATAGAATAAAATTGCGAAGTGATATATCCTAAACTGACATCATTCCATATAACGTTATTCGCATTAATATCAGATGTGAATTTTACACCACCATCTGAAATCGAATAAGCTTGTTTTGGATTTGTTTTATTGAAAAAAATATCATGTTGATCTGGATGATGATTAGGATATACTCCAAAATTTGGAAGAGTTGTAGCTATAGCATATCCTCCGATTTGTTTTGTATTGTTTGGAGAAGTAAACCCATCAGTTGAAATATACAAATTTGTACCACCAATTACAACATAGTTTGTGCCTGGTTGTACCTTAACTAACAAATCATAGCCGCCTTGTGTATTGAATTTATCAAATTGGTTTTGCGTATAGATAGGTAAATTGGCACTCAAATTGGACCAATTTCCGCCAGTTCCACTACCATCACCGTTGATGTAAGTGTATTTTAAAAGTGAGACATATTCTGGTGTTCCTTCATAATTGGAGGTCGCAACACCGCCGCTGGTATCGCTAGGTAATTCACTTGCAAAATAAACTTCGTTTTCATTGTTTGGGTTAATGGTTAGAACAGTTCGATTTGCACTTTTAAGAAATGCTGGTGTTATGTTTGTAAAGTTTATTCCATCTGCCGATCTAAAAAAACCTTTTGTGATTTTCCCGTCAGTGCTTAATGTTGCATATACAATTCCAGTAGAACTAATTACTACATCTGTGAAATAGGAATCATTGCCAGCGCCAAGTATAGTTTGCCAACTTTTGCCAGTATCTATGCTTCTATATATACTGCCGTATGTAGCCATATAAACGCAAGCGTCTACACTGTCAACAGTGGAAGTAGCTATACGCCATCCACCTTGATAGTTCAATGAAAATCCGTTTGGCAAACCACCTGCCGTGGACGTAATTGCCGTCCATGTTGAACCATTGTTTAAGGAACGAAATGCACCATCGCCAAGGTAAAATGCACCTCCACCGCTTGCCGATGTGCCATATATTTCTCCCGAAAGAGCGTACCAAATATTTGTTTTGCCAGGTCGTGTATCTTGTGTAATGCTCACACAACCTGGGTGTGCGTTTGGGGCACTCACTTTTTGCCAATTTGCGCCAGCATCAAAACTTTGCCATATGCCTCCTGAAACAGCTCCAGCTATGATATGGTTTTGGTCGTTTACATCTATTGCAAATGCTCTTGTTCGTCCACCAACATTCCATGGCCCACGTGCATTCCATGTTGCATTTCTTGTTTTGTTTGAATAAAGACTAGCATATTGCTCTTGATAAGAAGCTAGAAACGCCATTTCACGATGATGAAAACCTTCTGGTATTTTTCCAGTGGAAGGGTCCATCAACATTTTTTCTATCCACTTTTTTTTTGCGATGGATTCTTCTAATCTTTCTGGTGTATTGTTAGTTTGATTGAAAGGAACAGAGCGCAAAAAAGAATATCCTAAAGCAACTAGAATACAGACAAGTGATATTAGAATTTTTCTATTCATGCGTACCAAACTATTTAGAATGCTAAAAGTAAAGGTTTAGCAGGAAATATGGAAATTTGAATTTCCACAATAATTATAATAAAATACTATAGTAAGAATCTTATTTAAGATTGTGATATACTTTTTGTACATCCTCATCTTGCTCCAATTTGTCGACAAGCTCAAGAAGTTCTTTTCCTTGTTCTTCGTCTAACTCAACTGTTGTAGAAGGAATACGAGTCAATTCGGCTTGAAGTGGCATAATGCCTTTGCTTTCAAGAAAGTCACTCATTTTGCCAAAGTCATTAAAATCTGTTCTTACAATGATATTGCCATCAGCATCTTCACCTATTTCTTCCATACCATAGTCAATGCCTTCAAGTTCTAATTCTTCAATATCAATATTTTCGTTTTTTAACTTGAATTCGCCCATACGGTTAAACAAAAAAGCAACTGAGCCACTGTTGCCCATAGCACCGCCACCTTTGTTGAAAATAGCTCTAACATTGGCAACAGTACGCGTACCATTGTCAGTAGCGGATTCGACTAATATAGCTACGCCATGTGGGCCAAAACCTTCGTATACAAGTTCTTCATAGTTGACTAAATCTTTCCCGGTTGCTCGTTTTATTGCAGCCTCAACACGATCTTTAGGCATGTTAACGGCTTTCGCATTTTGAAAACAACGACGCAAAGCAGCATTGTTTGTTGGGTCAGGACCACCTGCTTTTACAGCAATAGCGATTTCTTTCCCTATACGGGTAAAGTTTTTGGCCATTTTGTCCCATCGGGCAAACATGGCTGATTTTCGTACTTCAAATATTCTTCCCATTGAAAAAAACGTATTTTTTGGAATGCAAATTTAATCGAAAAATTCACATCTGAATCAATTCTCTATTCTGCTATTATACTGTTTCTGATTTTTTCTTTCAATTGACTATGTATGAAGAGTGAATTGATTGATTTGTTTTCATGCACATTGCGAATTGCTATTGAAAATAATTCTGCAGTACTCAGAACTTTAATTTTTGATGAAGTTTGTTTTAAAGGTATAGTATCACAAACCACAAGTTCGCTCAAGACGGAATTTTCAATGTTTTCGTATGCTTTCCCACTCAATACAGGATGCGTGCAGAATGCACGAACACTCTTAGCGCCTTTATCCATCAACATAGCAGCACTTTTTGTAAGTGTACCAGCTGTATCGCAAATGTCATCTATCAATACCAAGTCTTTGTCTTTTACATCGCCAATGACAGTCATTGAAGCAACTTCATTTGCACGTTTGCGTTGTTTATCACAAATAACCATTTCAGCACCAAAATAACTCGCTACTTCACGTACACGATTTGTACTTCCAACGTCTGGAGAAGCAAAAGTTAGGTTGTCTATTTTTAAATTTTCGATATAAGGAATGAAGATTGCGGAACTATCCAAGTGATCCACTGGAATATCAAAAAATCCTTGAATTTGAGGTGCATGTAAGTCCATCGTCATGATGCGATTCGCGCCAGCAGTGGTCAATAAATTGGCAACGAGCTTAGATGCAATACTCACACGAGGTTTGTCTTTGCGGTCTTGACGAGCATAACCAAAATAAGGGATAACTGCAGTGATATAACCTGCCGATGCTCTACGTGCCGCATCAATCATCATCAGCAATTCCATTAAATTATCGGAAGGTGAATTGGTGCTCTGCACTAAAAAAACATAATCTCCACGGATGCTTTCATCAAAAACAGGTTGAAATTCACCATCACTAAACTTTTGAATGGTTACTTGGCCTAGTGCTTGACCATAAAATTCTGAAATGCTTGTAGCAAGGTTACGTGTTGAATTTCCTGAGAATATTTTAACGTGTGGATCCATAATGAATATATATGAAGTGCAAAGGTAGTAAAGCATATGGCTTTTTTGAATGGATTAATACACAGTGTGTATAACTATATGATTATGTTTTCATTATTTTATCATTGAGATGCGAATAAGGCAATGTTGATACTTTTTTCAGCTCAAACGAATACATTTGTGGTATGAAATACCTAGGTTTTCTTTTTTTTGTTTTTAGTACAAGTTCATTTGCAGTAAATGCCCAAGCATTAAAACATGGGTTAGGAGTTCATTTTGGAGGAGTAGATTTTTATGGACCACAAACTGGAATTTATTTTGCCAAACAAACAGATACTAAACTGAATACAATTAAGCTCTATTGGGATCCAGCCATAAAATTAAGTTTCACTGAAAGTATATCTTCCTTGTTCGATGTCTCATTGAGTGCCATGGCAAGCAGTTTGCAATACCCTAAATCATCTAAAGATTCAAATTATATTCTTCGCAAAAAAGGAATGGCAAATACCAACGAATCCTTTCCTATATTGGATTTAGATGCTAAATTCAATTTAAATTTATTGTCGCGTGAGCGTTGGGCTGTTTCGCCCTATCTCACATCGGGCTTAAGTGTAAACAACCGTCAAAGCCTGACGGGTTTTGATTTACCATTTGGTGCTGGCTTCAATTTAAAATTGACTCAATCCGTTTTTATTAATCTAGAAAGTTTATATAAAATACCACTTAGTTCAGTCAATCAGAAACATTTGTTTCATTCATTAGGGTTGGTTTATTGGTGGGGAGAAAAAAAAGTTAAACAAACAGAAATACCTAAAGTTCAACAGCCTTTGGCGATTACAGTTCAAGACAAAGATAACGATGGAGTTCCTGACACAGAAGATAAATGTCCTGATGTGCCAGGTAAAAAAATAATGTACGGTTGCCCTGATTCTGATGGAGATGGTTTTCGCGATGATGAAGATCAATGTCCTCAAGATGCTGGTGTAGCTCGATACAAAGGTTGTCCAATTCCAGATAGAGACAATGATGGGTTTAATGACGAAGTGGATGAATGCCCTGACGAAACATTTGAAGACAACAACGGTTGTCCTTATATCAAAAAAGAAATTCGACAAAAAGTAGATTTGGCAGCGAAAGGAATTTATTTCAAAACCAATAATGCTGAAATCGATTCTATGTCACTGACGAATTTAGACGAAATTGCTACCATCATGAAAGGGCAAGCGGCCTTTATATTAAATATTGAAGGCCATACGGATAGTAAAGGAAATGCGGATTTGAATTTAAAGTTATCACAACAGCGGGCTGATGCTTGTAAAGCCTATTTGGTTCAAAAAGGTATCAGCGATTCAAGAATAGAAAGTACAGGTTTTGGCGATTTGAAACCTATAGCTGATAATGAAACGGAAGAAGGAAGAGCCAAAAACAGAAGAACAGAATTCGTTTTGAAAATGACTGAGTAAATAATGATCAATTTATTTAAAAAGGAATTTCATCCTCCTCATTTGTATTATTTTCTGGGCGTGCTTTAAGTTCATTGTCATCAACATCATACTCGTCAAATTTAGTCGAGCGTATGGCTATACTGCTGTCTACAGATATTTTTGGGCCATCGCCATAACTTCCTTTGATACCTACACTGGCTTTAGGTTCAGCTACATGTGGCGTTGTAATACCAAATTCATTGACTTGTGGCATGTCTTCAAATTTTTGAAATTCAAGATTAGCTCTCACTTTCACCACATCTGTTTTACCATTTCTATGTTTGGCTATATTAATCCAAGTTTCACCTGGGATAGGTTCACCTTCGGGACTTTTGTCTAATCCATAATATTCAGGACGATACAAAAACATAACCATATCCGCATCTTGCTCAATTGCTCCAGATTCACGTAAATCACTCAATTGGGGCATTTTGGCACCATCCTTACGACTTTCGACCGAACGATTTAATTGCGAAAGGGCTATGATTGGGATTTCAAGTTCCTTGGCCAAGCCTTTCAAATCACGAGATATTTTTGAAATTTCTTGCTCACGATTTCCGCCTTTTTCTACCGAACCCTGCATCAATTGAAGGTAATCGATAATGACTAAGCCAATATCATGTTTTTGTTTGAGTCGACGACATTTTGCGCGCAACTCAAAGATATTTAATGCAGCTTGATCATCAATGAAAATAGATGCTGAAGCAAGCTTAGACATGCGTTGATGAATTTGTACCAATTCATGTGGTTCCAATTGTCCTTTGGTTATTTTGCCCAACGGAACTTCTGTAACTGCCGAAAGCATCCTTTTGACCAATTGTCCTGCACTCATCTCCAACGAAAAGAAAGCAACGCCTTTAGGTTGTGTAGGGCTTAAAGCTGAATTCATAACCAAGTTCAAGGCAAAGGCAGTTTTACCCACCGCAGGCCGTGCAGCGAGGATTATCAAATCTGTACGTTGCCATCCAGAGGTTATTCTATCCAAATCGGTAAATCCAGATGGAACACCCGTAAGATCATCTTTTTTGTTGGCCTGAGTTTCAATTTCATGGATGGTTTTCGCTAATATGGAATTGATGCCTAGAAAGTTTTTGCGTAAATGTTTATCTGTGATTTCATACAGATTTGTTTCTGCTTTGTCGAGCAAATCAAAAACATCGGTTGTATCGTCATACGCATCGCTGATGACAGTTCCACTCATGCGAATCAATTCACGCATGATATATTTTTGCATTACGATACGGGCATGTTCTTCGATGTGTGCACTGCTTACTACATCGCGTGTCAAGCTTGTCACATAGTAACTGCCGCCAACCATTTCGAGTTCAGAATTTTTTCGAAGATCTTCGCATACGGTCATAAAGTCAATGCGCGATCCTTTGTCGAACAAACGTCTGATACTAGCATAAATGCGTTGATTTGCATCAGAGTAGAAGCATTCAGGGGATTGGATGATTTCAAGGACTTCAGCTAGTTTTTGGGGTTCCAACATGATAGCACCTAAAATGGCGTTTTCCAAATCTGGTGCTTGTGGTGGCATTTTGCCATAAAGTAATGGCGAAAGGTCAGGCTTTTTAGTTCGAGAGTTAATTTTATTGGTATTTGCAGTGAAGGCCATGTTTATCGAAAAGTTATCAAATGATTAAGTATTCTGTTGAATTTGAACGAATGTATAATCATTTTTAGAACTCTTGTACGTTCGTTGATAAGAAATGTTATGCAGTACAATTCAACCTTTATTCACGAAGTTATGAACATATTTTAGCTAAATCAAATAGGGTTATGCACAATATTTTAATTTTTTGCATACAAAAAGTAGGTAATGAACATTTGATGTGAACAAATAAATAACTCTATTGCGTTGATATTTTGACCTGAATTACAATGTCCATAACACACTTTTTTTCTAATTTTAATTTTCAAATAGATACTTGTAGTCGTATTAACTTCCAGATATAAAAAGCTTTTTAGGTACGTCTCACAACAATCAACGTCTTATATTTGCAACCTTAATTTAAAGGCATGACGATATCATACAATTGGCTACACGATTATTTAAACGAAACTATTGAACCTAATACACTTTCTTCTATTTTAACCTCTGTTGGTTTGGAGGTAGAAGGTATGGAGGTATTTGAAACGGTGAAAGGTGGTCTTGAAGGTTTGGTTGTAGGAAAGGTAATGGCATGCGATCAACATCCGAATGCCGACAAACTTCGTATTACTAAAGTTGATATTGGAAAGTCAGATTTATTAAATATAGTTTGTGGTGCACCCAATGTTGCAGTAGGTCAAACTGTCATTGTAGCAACTCTTGGTGCTACGATTTATCCCACACATGGCGAACCAATGACCATGAAAAAGGCTAAAATTAGAGGTGAAGAAAGTGAAGGTATGATATGTGCGGAAGACGAAATGGGCTTGGGTGAAAGTCATGATGGCATAATGGTTTTACCCGAGGGTACAACAATTGGGATTTCCGCAAAAGAATATTTTAAATTACCTGCTTCTGATGTGACTTACGAAATAGGATTAACACCAAATCGTATGGATGCAATGAGTCATTTGGGCGTTGCCAAAGATGTTGTTGCATACCTTGCAAACACTGGAAATACGAATATAGCATGTAAATGGCCAGCTTTACCTTCTAAAGCAGAAAGTACAAATAGTCCAATTGTAGAAATAAAAATTGAAGATACGGCTCGATGTGCTCGTTATGCTGGATTAACTATCTCTGGAATTGAGGTGAAAGAATCTCCAGAATGGTTACAATTGCGACTGAAAGCGATTGGATTAAGACCTATCAACAATATCGTAGATATCACCAATTATATCATGCACGAATGTGGACAGCCCCTACATGCATTTGATTTGAATGAAATAAAGGGGAATAAAATTGTTGTCAAAACTGTTGTAGATAAAACAAAATTTGTAGCCTTGGATGGCAAAGAAATCGAACTGAATGCTACTGACTTGATGATTTGCAATGACTCAGAACCCATGTGTATAGCGGGTGTTTATGGAGGTTTGCAATCTGGTGTAAAATCAACGACGACTTCTATATTTTTGGAAAGTGCATGGTTTTTACCGGATTCGATTCGTAAAACATCCATGCGTTTAGGTTTGCGGACTGATTCTGCTACGCGATTTGAAAAAGGAGCAGATATTAGTAATGTGCCTTATGCATTGCACCGCGCTGCTAGCCTAGTTGTAGAATTGGCTGGTGGACAATTATCATCTCAAATGACCCATGTGTATCCATTGCAATTTGAACAAAAAACAATTCAATTGTCCTATCAAAAAATATGCGCACTTGCAGGGAAAGAATATGGCAATGAACAAATCAAAACGATATTATCCAATCTAGGTTTCGGAATAATAAATACAACAAATGAAGGGCTTCAAGTATCAGTGCCATTTTCTAAAACCGATATTACAATGCAAGCTGATGTCGTAGAAGAAATTATGCGTATTGATGGTTTGGATAATATTCCTTTTACAGGAAAAATTGCTTATAGTTTATCCCAAAATTCAAAAGCGTACAAAGCGAATACCAAACAATATATTGCGACCCAATTGGTTGCAAAAGGATTTTTTGAACTATTCACCAATTCAATTACCAATGCCGCTTATTATCAAAACAATACTTCTATCGTCAAAATGATGAATAGCTTGTCTGCAAATTTGGATACCATGCGTTATTCTATGTTGGAAACAGGTTTAGAAGCAGTAGCGTATAATCTGAATCGAAAAAATAATCAATTGAAGTTTTTTGAATTTGGAAAGGTATATGCACAACAACGTCATCAAGAAAGTGATGAGCTTACTTTTACAGAGACTGAACAACTGGCTATTTATGTGTCTGGTAATTATAGAATGCCATATTATGATGAAAAATCCAAAGCTGTAGATTTGTACTATGTAAGAGGTGTTGTTGAAAGTTTATTGCCTAATTTGAAGTTGGTATTTGAAGTCAAATCAAATGGGTTAACTATTTTGTTTAAAAATAAACACCTTGGAAGTATAGAAGAAGTTCCATCGCAAACACTCAAACAGTTCGATATCAAACAAGCTGTTTGGTATGCTGTATTAGATTGGGATGCCGTAAAATCGGGTATAGAAAACCACAAATTAGTGTTTAGTGAAATACCACGTTTCCCAACTATGCAACGCGATTTGGCCATGGTGGTAGACAAGCAAGTTAAGTATCAAGACATACAATTGGCAGTCAAACAAGCAAAAAGTAAATTGCTGCAAACGGTCAATTTATTTGATGTATTTGAAAGTGATAAACTAGGTAAGGATAAAGTATCGTATGCAGTCAATTTTTCGTTTTACGATAATCAAAAAACATTGACTGATACAGAAGTGGAAGCCGAAATGAAAGGAATAATAAGTGCATTAGAAACCAAAATTGGTGCTGTTGTAAGAGGGAATTAATTCACAAGGTATTGTTTGAAGCTATAATATTGTTGAATAATTTTAGTTGTTTGTAACTATGATAAATAAACCTGCAATTTCGCACTTAGTTTTTATTTTACTACTTTTTTTCATTGAAGTAAATGCACAGGAGATAAAGAAATCGAAACACGTATTCAGTACAAATATTTTGTCTGCTATGTTTACATCCGAACTCAACCTCAACTACGAAATTATTAATGCAAAGCAAAACCAAGGGTTTGAAATTGGTTATAGCCGCCTATATCCTTCAAATTTAATTGTATTAGGTTCCCAAATGTTTGGTTTTCGTCAAACATGGACACGTGGAGGTGATTATGGATTATCAAATGTAAATAGGGTTTATAAATTAGCACATATAGGTCATGCATTGACCTTTAACTATAAAAAATATTCTTTAAAGAAATTTTTTTTTTACGGTCCACAAATCGTGGTAGTTTCTAGACAACTTTTGAATGGGTTTTATAGCAACCACGATATTCGTCAAGCTCCAAATCCATACAGAGGATATTATTGGTATGTAGCTGATCATTATAATACA
>Ga0247831_1002604_pt1 | contig 28714 bp, 26 predicted proteins | sample LaCruzMarch2015__9_FD_192406 | JGI IMG/M metagenome (GOLD analysis project Ga0247831, IMG submission 192406) | Freshwater microbial communities from meromictic Lake La Cruz, Castile-La Mancha, Spain - LaCruzMarch2015_1m | ecosystem: Environmental > Aquatic > Freshwater > Lake | place: Spain...
AACTTACGCCCGCTCGAAGAGTGTCGCAAGCCCCTGTCCGACACCCACGCAGAGCGACGCGATGCCGCGCTTGGCGTTGCGGCGTTGCATCTCGTGGAGAAGCGTTACCACAATGCGCGCGCCGCTTGCGCCGAGCGGATGACCGAGCGCAATTGCGCCGCCATTCACATTGACGCGCGCCATATCAAAGCCAAGTCCGCGCATGCACGCAACCGACTGCGCTGCGAACGCCTCGTTCAATTCGACAAGATCGATATCGCCTGCGGAAAGCCCCGTGTGTGCAAACAGCTTCTGAATCGCTGGAACCGGCCCAATTCCCATGTGCGCTGGATCCACACCCGCTGACGCGCATGCTCCAACAAAGGCGATCGGCTTCAGTCCAAGCGCGGCGGCGCGCGACGCTTCGACCAAGACCAGTGTCGCAGCGCCATCGTTGATACCTGATGAGTTGCCGGCCGTCACTGTCGCGTCGGCGGCCTTTGAAAACGCTGGCTTCAGGGCGGAAAGCTTTACAAGCGTGGTGTCCGGGCGCGGATGTTCGTCGGTGTCGAAGTGGATCGGCGGATTTTTTCCTTGCGGGATTTCTACCGGCGCAATCTCGTCGCGGAATCGACCGGCGGCATGTGCGGCGGCCCACTTCTGCTGACTCGCAAGCGCAAATTCATCCTGGTCCGCTCGCGAGACGCCGTGCGCGCGCGCCACATTCTCTGCTGTCTCACCCAGGGAGATCGGCGGATACATCGCGGCGAGGCGCGGATTGACAAAGCGCCAACCGATGGTGGAGTCAAACATCTGCTGTTCGCGGCCAAAGGCTTGCTCGGACTTACTCAGGACATACGGCGCCCGGCTCATTGACTCCACGCCGCCCGCGATCATGATGTCGCCAGCGCCCGACTCAATCATGCGCGCGGCGACGTTCACGGCCTCAAGGCCCGATGCGCACAGGCGATTGACGGTGGCGCCAGGAACGGTCGCGGGCAGACCCGCCAAGAGCGCAGCCATGCGGGCAACATTTCGATTGTCCTCGCCCGCCTGGTTGGTGGCACCAAAATAGACATCCTCAATGAGCGCAGGATCGATGCCGGCGCGCGCAACAGCTGCCCGAATGACATGTGCGGCGAGGTCGTCGGGACGAACCGAGGAAAGCGCGCCGCCTTGACGCCCGATCGGGGTCCGGATGGCTGCAACGATGGCGACTCTGCGGGGCATGATGGCAATCTACCGCAGGTGTCTAAGACGCGGCGAATGTGCAGCGACGCGGCGACGCGCCATGTAAAGATCCAACCCCACCTGATCTGCTGTATCACACCCCCACACGTGATGAAGCCCCGCCCCACCCACGAATACGTCCTCGGTACGCACGATGCAGAACGCGATCGGCTTGCGAGCCAGCATGCACTGTGGCTCGATGAGATGCGCCACGCGTGGCGCGCGGCAGGGATCACGCGCGGGTCTCGCGTCCTCGACATTGGATGCGGCCCCGGACTCGTACTCGAATCACTCCTTGCAGAAGTCGGCGCCGAAGGCCGCGTTGCAGGGCTCGACATCGCACCAGAATTTGTGCGTCAATCGCAACAGCGCGCCATCGCTCACAAGAGTCCGAACACGGACATTCGAGTGTTTGATCTGATGCACGCCCCACTCCCTGCCGATATGCACGGGCAGTTCGATGCCGTGTGGTGCCGCTGGGTTGCTATGTTTGTGCGCGACCCCGCCATGCTGGTGCGCGCCGTGCGCGACGCGCTCGCCCCCGGCGGTCGCGTTGCATTCCACGAATATGTGAATTACGAAACCTATGCGCTTCATCCGAACGGAACGCGCGTGGCGGAGTTTGTGCAGCTGGCGATGAAGAGTTTCGCCGCGGACGGCGGAAATGCGAACATTGCAGATCGCCTACCCACGCTCATCACTGACGCCGGCATGACGGTTACCTCCCTGCGCCCGATCGCGCGGGTGGCGCGGCCATTCGAGCCGCTCTGGCACTGGCCCGCCGGGTTCATCCGTACCTACGCACCGCGACTGGTCGCGCTGAAACTTGCCACGCCGCAGTGGACGGCAGAACTCTTCGCTGAGATTGACGCCGCACCAAAGCAAGCCGGCGCGTTTTTGATGGCACCGACTGTGATGGAAATCATTGCGGAACGCAAGTAGCGCCACACGCCTCGTCAGCCGCATGCCTGCACGCCGCTTAGTCCGGCGCTTGATTCTGTAACGCTGAGAGCGCGGGATGCCAGAGATAGCCAAGGATCTCTTTGAACCCCTCCACCTGCGCTGCTATCGGAGTCTTGCCTTTGAGCAATTCGCGTTCGATCATATGAATGAGTGACCGATGCGTCTGTCTCGGCATTTCAAGAATCTCTCGATTGGAGAATCCCAATCGCGCCGTCTCATAAATCAGCTGTGATATGTCCTTCTCCGGGACCGGCGCAGGCAAGCGTGCGAATGCCTCCTCGGCCGCGCTGCGCACTAACCAGTGGCGATCGAGCCGAAGGTCTTCGAGCGTGGAACGGTCGACCGTGCGGCTCATGGCGATACTCAGTCTGACCATCCAGTCGCGTGACCGTGCACGTGTTTGCAGCAATTCTGCTGGGCATAAATCACTGGAGAGAAGTGCAAGATGCTCGGCGGTGCCACTCACCCACGGAGCGCACGATCGCTCCACGCGCGTTCGCTTCCAAAAATCGGCAAGCGTAAGAGTGCGTTTCGCGGCTTCTGGTCGATTGTATTCCGCGATTGCTGTACGCGCGACGTCCGCCGCTTCCGTGAGTGATGCGAAACTCGCTGCTATCGGGGTGTAATAAATCGGATCACTGATTCGCCGATACGAGAATCGAGTGCCGTGGCATCGATACGGGATGCCGCAAGGTGATCGGCCCATGTCCCAACACCGAATGGCCGCGCGCAACAACAAATCTACCGGATCGACACGACCGGTTCGGCCGATCGTTCGGTACGTGTCCATCGCGTGCAACAACTTCGCCTCTGGCGGTACATGCCTCATGATCCGTGCACTCACATCCTTTCGACCAAGCAGTACAAGTCCCGCAACAATTGGCGCACTCGGACTCAAGTGGCCTTCAGCAAGCAGCCCACTGATAAATCGATCCCGCTGCCGGTGAAGTTTGCTACGACCGTAGTCACTCACCGCGATCGCAAGCGGAACCGTCTCTTGCCAACCGCTCCCCGATCCTTCCGGGTGGTTCAACCGATGAAGTGCCAGCTCCTGTGCGGGCGTTCCCATCTTGCGCTGATCCCATGGCTTGATAAGAACTTCAAGAACACTCTTGGCAGCGTCGGCGCGTGAAGCGATATTCCACTGGATGTAATCCACTAGATATTGCTTGGGATCGCCTTTGACAGTTGTCACCCGCTGCGCCACGCTCATCCACAAACCACCGCCGGTACTTTCGTGCTCGACAAGCGCTTCAAGTTGGTCGAGCTTCAAAGTACCAATGATCGATGGAGATGCAATGACAGCCAACTGCCACGCAGGATTGCCGCACACTTCCAATGGAAAGTGGGTCAGCAGCTCTATCAGTTTCTCAATCGGCGTCGATGGATCGGACGCCATGACGGCGCGCTCCGGAAACTGCGCAGCGCGCGTATGGTCGTCTGGGTATGAATCTGGCCACGGGTTGTTCATGTTGACTTCCTCTTTCTGACTTTCAAATTGTTCACTGCATTGTCACGCGCCACTGCAGCACGCAACGACGCAACAAGACCGGTAGCGAATCGCTTGCACTTCTTGAACGATGCGCGACGCACCGCCTGTGCGCCTTGCAACTCCATGTACCGCGCACGATTGATTTCAATCATGATGGAAAGGACGCGCCGGTCTTTACCGTTGTGTTTCGCCGGAACGATCGAACCGGAGTACGGCGCGTCAACACGCACCGACCAGCCTTGTGACTTGCACCACTTTGTCGCAGCGCGCACGAGCCACGCTGGCGCATGAATGCCGGCCGTCCCAATGCAAACGTCTGGACGGGGCACTTCCTGATCCGCGTCTATTGCAAACGGCACATCAGGGAAGGTGTGGCAGTCAATCACTAATACGCGTGGCGCATGCGCGAGAGCGTCATCGACCGACTGCGTGAGCCAATCATGGTGCGGCCGATACCACGCCGCCAGGATCTCCTTCCGCCGCGCTCCCGTGATCGGTCGCCGAATCACGTGTCCGTCATGACCACGTTCGTAGAGGACGCCGAGCCCGCGTTTCGCCATCGGCTCCAACGCGTCGCGCTCGAATCGCTCCGGGTCCACCGCTAGGCGGCTGATTGGGAAGATCAACGCCTGGGTGTTCGGCAGGTTGCTATCGAACAGCTCATCTGTAAAGTGATCCGTTGACGCCGCCAGATGAGCAGACAATTTCTTGTGACGAACAACAAACTCACGCTTCAACGAAGCAGGTATCCCCACCTGGCTGTGCGGAATGTGCAGAATCAACGGAACCGGCTCCGTGGCATCACGCTTCGCCTTCGCACGCAACACCTTCTCGCGCCGTTGCGTTCGCTGTGCCCGGTTGTACCGCGGAATCTGCCCGCCAATGGTGTCCATCCAATGCAGATTGACTGACCCGAGGTACCACTGCGCGTGCGGCACCGATCGAAACAACGCGTCGGCAACATCAAGAACGCCGTACTTCACCGCCCAGACAATCTGTTCCTCGATGCACCCAGATTTATGTTGATCGGTGTGATATAACGAAGCAGCACCTGTGAGACAATTTGGAAAACATCGAATTGCCGCGTTGTTTCCAACCGATTCCTTAAGCCGCGAAGCAATGTTCTCCCAGACCTCGGGCGTCGGACAGACGCGGAGATCGGCGGCGCAGTACTCAAGGCGCGATCGTGCTTGATCGCTTGCCAGCAACGGATGCTTTGCCGCTTCAGCGCTGATATTCGAACGAATTTTTTTTGTAGTCATCGCTTACCTCCCATGCGTAACACCGTTCCGAACGCGAAATCGCGTGACTCCCGCCCGCCCGCAGTGACAACCCACAACACGTCAAGATCCGGGGCGGTCTTCGGAAACATGCCGTATCCATCAGTGATGTAGATGACCGTTGGCGATGCGTTGCTGTGCGCGCCGTCCGCCGCCACCCGCGCCGCAACCGCGTCGAAGAACGGCCGGAAGTCCGTTCCTCCACCGCCGACTGCGGACGCGAGTGGCCGATTGACGTCAACCTCAAATGGGCCAACGCACTGCGAATCGGCGTAGTAGAGCCTGCAGCGCACCGACGGATACGAACACACGATGTTCCGCAGTACGCCCAGGAAATCAGAGAGCTGACTGTCCGACACCGAACCACTGGTGTCGATGCACACATCGATATCAACCGTGTCTGCTTCAAGGACCTCCACATACAGACCGCGCCACAGGTGACGCCGATCGAATCCAGCAAAGTCATCGGGAGTTCGAACCACCGAACGCCAGAGCGCCGATTGCCAGTCGATCTGCGGAGTATTTGCTTCAAGAACGATGCGCAAGAGCGCGGCGGGTGGTGAGCCGTAATGCTGCCTACCCGCCATTCCCAACGCGCAACTCACATTCGACGTCCACGTGTTGACGAGTTGGGCTGATAGTTCGGAGATGTTCCTGGAGTCATGCGACTCCACTCCGTCGTCCGGAAGTTCAACCAAGTCAACCACGTCCAACTTGTATGCCTCGCGACGTAATGTCAATCGATTCTTTGAAGTGCTCTTTCTGTCATTGAGAAGTTTTTCATAAATCTCCTCAACGCACAGCGGCGCAAGCCCGAAATCCTCGACCGCACCCGCCGGCAACTTCAGCTGCTTCATCGAATGAACGATCCCGTTGACATGGATGTCCGCCGCGATGTTCCAAACCATGTGATCACGAACCCCGCGCCGTGGTACATGCGACAACGCCAGATGAAGCAATTCATGAACGAGAATTCCATCCAATTCTTGCGCGTTGAGTCTATGCACAAAACTCGCGTTGAATAGAAGATCTCGACCATTCGTGGCCGCGGTGGGAATGGTGTCCGTCATCACAATGGGAGCCATCATGAGGAGGGCTCCAAAGAATGGAAATGATTCACTCAAACGAATCTGGCTTGCAGCGATGCGCTTGCGCTGCTGAATCTGAAGTGCTTCACGATCAGCGGCCGTGGTGATGGGCGCCTCGCCCGCGGGCGCGACGGCGTGGGTACTACTCATGCTGTCACCTGCAATTCGTGATAATCCTTGACAAACGCCTTGAATGTTGGCTCCGCCAGCAGCGCAACCGCAAGCGGCCCCTGGAGTCCCTTCGACTGCATCGACTGCCGAAGATCGTGGATGAATGTGCGCGTCCACTCCGTAGTCATCTTGGCGGTCAACCATCGGAACGCATTGACGGCGTGCTCGCCGCTGCGTGCGCGGAGAGCCAGACTCACGGTGGTGGCGTACTTGACTGAAAGTTCCGCCGGGCAGGCAACGTGCTTGCCATTCCCTTCAAGGATTGCCTCGACATCGGGCAATGTTTCGAACAGCTTGATGAAGGCACTGAGTTCTGCACTCACCGCCGCACCGATTGCCGAATCTGCAGGGAGACCTGCCTTGAGCAACCGATCCGCCGTAAACCACGAACGAGGGGATGGCCACGCCGGCTGCGTGGGATCAATGCGATGCAGCAGTTCCGGGCGGAACGATAGAAATGCAATGATGTGTTCCGATACCCCGTGGGCGATCGCATACTTCTTGAAACTCTCAACATCGGGCGAGATCTCAAGGTGAGCAAATCGATTCGCAAGCGCCGTGGGCATGTCGAACACCGATGCGCGGTCTTCCTTGCGGTTACCTGCGGCCCATACAAACCAGCCGTCTGGCAGCTGGTAACTGCCAACCCGCCGGTCCAAAATCAATTGCTGCGCGACACCCTGCATGCTCGGCGCGGCCATATTCAGTTCGTCAAGGAAGAGGATCCCTGCCCCACTGCGCGGCAGGAATTCCGGTGGATACCAACGAGAAATGCCACCGCCCTCCTCCAAGCGCTCTGGCACCGGTAGCCCGCGCAGGTCTGTTGGCGCAAGCTGACTGACGCGAATATCAATGTTTTCAAGACCAGCCTGCTGCGCTGCCTGCGCAACAATGCTTGACTTGCCAACGCCAGGGGCGCCCCAAATCATGAGGCTGATACGAACTTCGTTGGCGACAACGGACGAGAGGTACGCGAGTAATTCAGACGGATTCATGTGACGGTGCCTTTCAAGCGTGAGTAGTGACTCCAAAGCGCGTGCGCGACAAACAACAACCAACCGCCCACAACGAGCGGGCGATTCCGAAGAGCGCATGCAGAAATTGGATGAACACCACGCGAGACCTTGAAGTCTTGAGCCGCGGGGCCAGTGAGGCCTCACGACATCAAGACCTTGAGCGCTGGTGGCGAACGAATCCACCAGCCAAGGCGCGGATCCGCCGGATGTACGCGGCACAATCAAGTGCGCGCGCCATTCCGGCGGACCCGCGGGCTATGCGATCAGTAGCGGAAACGGCCTATTTTCAGGCCAATTTGCGCAACTGCGCCACATGCCCCTTTCGGGGTGTCCTCCGCACCGTGGCGCGCGATTCAGGGGTGTGCCTGCGCGCGCTCGGTTGCGACCCAGCTCTCAGAGGAAGGCTGGGGATCTGTATGCAGCAATCAGTGTACTGATTCCAAATCCAAATGCAAGTCAATTATTGCGGAGTGTTTCCGCGTTCAGCATCCTCCCGGGCGTAGTCCGCCTTGGCTTGATCGAAGTTCATTTCCTGTGCCATACACACGCTGTACTTCGCAGACTCACGTGCAACGGTGCTCCACAATCGGCTTGAGCCACGTGCCGTTTTCAAGACGCCCATGGACTGCTCCGCGCGAATTCCCACTGACTCTCCAGAAGCAATGGCACCTTCGTCAGCACTCAGGAACACAATCTGCCATCCAGCTGCACGGCGTTCGGTCACCATGCTGCGCACCTGCGCGCCGGTGAATTCATGACTCGAATTCTCTTGACCATCGGTCACGATGACAAAGATGATCCGAGCAGGCCGCTGATCCACCGGCATCGACCGCAGTCGGGTATCGAGATCAACAATGCCCCGCCCGATGGCGTCAAAGAGTGGCGTGCTCGCACGTGGCACAAATGTTTCCTCGGTCAATTCCGGAACCGCAACGATCGGCGCGTAGGCGTGCACCACTTCATACGGATCCTGAGAATCAAACTGCACGAGGGTGAGGGTGACCTGCGTTGGCAGACGCTTGTGCTCCGCGAGAAACGAATTGAAACCACCGATCGTGTCCGCCCGGATGGACGACATGCTGCCGGTGCGGTCCAGAATGACCGAGATTTGCGTGCAGTCCGCCGTGCCCTTGGTGCCAGCCGCGGAGCTCGCTGCATTGGTGGTGTTCTCTGCGTTCGGCGCGGTACCGGTGGTCCCGGTGTTCCCCGTGTTCCCCTTGCTCCCCTTGCTCCCCTTGCTCCCCTTGCTCCCCTTGCTCCCCGCGTTCCCCGTGTTCCCCGTGTTCCCCGTGTTCCCCGTGTTCCCCGTGTTCCCCGTCGTCGCTTTGTCTGGCATTTAAAAGTTCCTCTATTGAAAGGCGTTCCCACTGCCCGGCTTCGGCCGTGCAGGCCCTGGAAGGGCTCTCGAGTATCTTATCACTATTTCACAACATTGCAACTAATGTATTTGTAATTAACCGAAATGATGTTATAGTCCCACATTCGCTTGCCGATCAACGACTTGAGGACCCCCCGACATGGGAATGCCGAACTTCGAACCACTGATTGTTCCCGTCATCTTCACGCTCTCCGACCGCTCGTGCCAACTTCGGCTCGCGGGCACCCGCGCGATCCCGGTGAACTCGATAGCTGCCATGCGCGCCACAAAGAACAGTTCGGATCCTGCGGCATGGATCGCCGAGTTGATCGCCCAAGAGTTGCCAGAGCTGCGCCTCACCTCGCGCGTACATCCCCTGCTCCCCCGCCTCATGGGTGGCAATCGTGTGGCCATGCCGGTGTGGGCCGCCGCACGAAGCAGCGGAACCGATCCCAGCACGGATGGCAGCGAGAGCGAAAGAGTTCTGTACCGCAAGTCCTCCCGTCAAGAGGCTGATCAAGATCTTGCGTACGGTCTCGAGCGACTCGGTCGCGAACTGGGCGATCGATCCTTCGGCCGGCATGTCATGTCCTCCATGCGCGCCGAGCTCACCACTGATCCATTTGCACAACGCATCTTGGGTGATGACCTTCGCCTCAGCGCACTGAGCGGCGATCAACTCACGCAGAACCCGACTGACGGACTGCCCGCCGTCATAGCGCTCTTGCCCGAGAGCTTCACGTTCAACGAGCTGCAGAATGCCATTGCTGCAACGCTGGGTCTTGAGCCCGATGCCATGGAGTCGAACAGCAGTTTTCGCCGGCGTTCGCAGGAATTCGTGCACCGCGGAGTGCTTCGAGAGGTGCGCACCACTCGCGATCCATCCGAAGCGGACCGCATTGGCCGCCCGCCGCGGCGGTACGAGTTCGACCAGCATGCCTGGCGAATGTGGCTAGAAGAGCGCGGCGGAACCGTATCGATGCGATCGGCGCAACGGACGCCGGTTAAGTTCTCGCCGCCCATGTCGCCCATGTCCCCAGTGCCGCCACTGACGACATTGCAGATGCGCGCACATTTGCGCGAAGAGCGAGCAAACGACGTACGCGCAAGCGAAGACGACAGCGTTCGCCGCGATATCGACCCCGGGTCTGCACAGGAATCCACCGATTCGCGCGGCCTTCCATCCTGGCTGGCATCGCCCCGTCGATCGATAGCCCGCGCCTCGATGCCCTCGGAAACAACGAAGGCACAGGTTGAAGCGGAACCCGATCGCCTAGCGCGCTTGGAGCGTATGGTCGAAATGCTTGCGCAGGAACTCGCGCGCAACAAGGATGCGGGGCGCGGGAAGAAGAGTTGATGATGGGGCGACGAAGGGCACGCCCTCTCTCACCTCAACGACGCCGGCACCAACACCGGCTCCCCATTTATCGATAGATACAACGGTGCTGGCGGCGGAGGCGGCGCTGCAATCGTCACATGCACGTGCACCGTCACTGGCGCGGCGACCGCCACCACTGGTACAGCCACCTGCACCGCTGCTGGCTGTGGAACGGCTATCGACACGGCGCCCGACCCACCCACGCCGGAACTCCATGAAGATCCTGATGTCACCGCAATTCCAGTAGTTCCCGGATTCACTGGGACTACCGGATTCCACGGCGGGCTCACCCCGGGGAACGAATCCCAGCCAGAACCAACCCAGTTACCCGCTGACAGCTGGTTCGCCATACCGGTTCCGCCAGGGCCACTCCATACATAGAGGCCGTCAGAGATCCGAAACACCGCGTCCGCGCTCGCTGCCGGCGTGATAAACAGGCCTGCGAAACAAACTCCCGCGATGCCAAAGGCGATATCAAACGTACGGTAAGCCAATCGACTGAACTTCAACATGTGCGTCTCCTTATTGATCGATGACCCATCCGCCATCCGCAGGCAGCGCCAGCGGGCGTTCGGTCAATCGGTTGAGTGTGAACATACGACGCCACGGTGAAGCAATTGCTTCATCGCCCCGCCACGCGCCTGGAAATACTCAAATCCACGCAGCCAAACCCGACCGCCACATAGCATCACCCCTTTGCCGCACATCCTCCGCAACATCCTGGCCTGCCTCGCCGGACTCATCGTTGGCAGCATGGTGAACGGGGGAATCATCGCTGCCGGCGCGACGCTCGTGCCGCCGCCCGAGGGCGTCAATGTCAATGACGCTGCAAGCATCGCAGCCAATATTCACCTCTATCAGCCCAAGCATTTCGCGCCACCGTTCCTCGCGCACGCACTCGGGACTCTCGCCGGCGCGGTGGTCGCCGTTGCGCTGTCTGCGAGGCGCCGCATGGGACCTGCGTACGTGATCGGCGGCATCTTCTTGCTTGCCGGCATCAACATGTGTTTCATGATCCCGGCCCCCGCCTGGTTCATCACGCTCGACCTGGTAGTGGCGTACATCCCCATGGCATGGCTCGGCGGCACACTCGCTCGCAGCCGCGCGACCACCCAACCGCCAAAATAATTTCTGCGCGAGCCGCAACCCGTCAACTGCAACCGGCGTAGATCATGCACGAAGTTCCGTCCGATTGAGCGCCTCGTGCCGGGGGTTTCGATGAACAACGGGAACAATGCGGACAACGCGCGAGACGCGAGCGATGCCAGACATGCGGCACACGCAGATAATCGCCCCCGGGGCGCTCGCAAAGCCAGCCGCTCCCTCTTCACCCTCCACCCCCTCCGCACCTGGTGGCGCAACCGCTCCCTCGTTGACGTTCACGGTTGGCGTGTCGCCGTGATCACCAAACTCCCCGATTCATCAGTTGCCATGTCGCCTCCGATGCTCGAGGCAATCGCCGCGCTGAAATTGCCTTGGAAAGTCCACGATCCAGAATCAGGAATCGTGTTTCTCCTGTGCCCACCCGGAAAATGCACGATCGGATCTTCCTCCGATGAAGAAGGCCACAAAGACGACGAAACACTGATCGCCTGCAATATCAAGCACCCGTTCTATCTTGCTGAAACCACCACTACGCAAGAACAGTGGGAACGCATCATTGGCGCCAACCCGAGCGTCCATGTTGGGCCGAAACTCCCTGTTGAAAATGTCAGCGTCAACGACTGCATCGCCTTCACACGTGCATGCGGACCTGGCTTTCGATTCCCGCATGAAGTCGAATGGGAGTACGCCTGCCGCGCTGGGTCTGACACCCCGTTCAGCCACGCAAACTTCCTCGATGCAGATATCGTGAACTACAACGGACGCTACCCCTACCGCGATGGGCCACCCGGACCGGATCGACGGCAGACTGTCGACGCAGGCAGCATGCCCGCCAACGCCTGGGGGTTTCATGAGATGCACGGGAATGTTTGGGAGTGGTGCGTCGCCGCCGCCACGCGTGTATCGCTCGCATCTGCGGATGGCGATGCCAACGTACCAGCTGTTATGCGCGGCGGTTCATGGGCGAACCACGCGCACAACTGCCGCTCTGCATCGCGGATCACGCGAGCCTCGGATTACTCGCGTAAAACGGCCGGATTTCGAATGGCACGGGGCCTTTAGAACAACAACTGCAACTGCGCCCGCACCACCACGCCGCCGTTCCCTGTGCCGGTACCGGTTGCACGCCAGTCGGTGCCCGCAATCGGCTCTCCAAAGAGACCGTTCGAGAACTGGATGGAATCGAAGGCCCATCCGGCATCCAGAGTGAACTTCACATCGTTCTTATTGAAGTAGTAGTTGAAACCCACCGTCGCCAGATTGAGCGTCTGCCTACTGAGCGCGGAATTCACGTCCGATGCTGCTTGCCCGGAATTCACACGCAGGAATTCATATCGCGCTATCAGCTCCAGCGCATCTGCCACAAAGAACCCGCCCTGAATCACAGCACCGTAAGACAGACTGCCCTCGATCCCCTGCGCAACAGAAGCACTCCCTCCGTCATAGAGGTAATTACCAAGGAACGCGCTCCACAGACTCCAACCGTTACCGCGCAGGTTGAAGTCAGCGGTGTAGGTGAGAAGTGTCAGCTGATCATTCGTGGTCGGCGAAATCTGGCCGTTGCCAATCGACGGGCGACCGTCGGGCGGATTTCCCGGCGCGTGCTGCCAGTTGACCGCCGCACCCACCATCGCCGCAAACGGGCTTCCGCGCCAGCCCTGCATATCTTTGAACTGACCCCATTCACCGTCAAGTTTGTATTCAACACGACCCGTGAATGCCCAATCGATCACCTCGCCGTTTGGCTGAATGGCAGCAAGATTTCGATTCGCGCCACCATCGTTGTACGAGGCGTACGTGCGAAGCTTCTCTGCCTCCCACCCAAGCAGAATGCCCTGAATCCATTTGGTGTTGTAGTACTGATTCACCAACGAGCGCTCTGCAAACTGCTGCGTCCGACTCGAAGTGTTCTCTTCGTAATTGAAAAAGTTTTTCCACTGCCCGGCGCGCAGGAAGAATCCATCACCGAGCGCCTTCTGAATGAATACATCCTCAAGATTGAAAGGGTTGTTCAGGTTCCCGCCATCGCGGTCAGATGCAAACTGCACGCGGTAGGTCCAACTTGGATCAAACACATGACCAAAGAAATTGATTCGCACGCGCCGCAACTCAAAGCCGCTTTCGTTCTGCGCACCGGCCTGTCGTTGTTCGGAATTCAACGAACTTCGAGTTGCATACGCATATGAAAATCGTGACTGCACCTGCCCACCGATGTTCATCCGATAGTTGCCGTCAGCACTGGCGAGGTAGAACCCATTGTCGTAGCCCGCAACAGCACTGTCACTGCGGAATGAAGACCGATTGGCCGCGTCACTGAGCGCATCGGTCACAATGCCCCGAATCTGTTGTGCACGCTGCGCAGTCAGCCACACTTCACCGTTCTCTGACTTCAGTTCCTCAATCTTCTTCTCTTGCTCCTCGGTCTTGCGCCGAAGCGCTGCCACCTCCGACTGCAAGCGATCAAATCGGTCCATGGTCGAGTCTGGAGTGGCGACTCGGTCAGGCGCTGCTGGCTCAGGCGCCGAGAGCGAAGCGGGAGGATCGGTGTCCCTGCACCACGCCGGAAGCACGGCAACACCCAGCGCGCTTGCAACGGCAATCAACAGGGTTGCGGGCATTACACCGAGCGACATGTAGGGGCAAGGTACCTGCGCGAAACAGTCATCACAACTGCGGTGCTCATATCCATCTTGCTCCAAATTGAGCCGTCATTATGCCACTGAACGAACGCTACCCACCGAACAGCGCCCGATTACGCTGCGCAGGTCATGACACACCTGAAGCCGACAGATCATTCGATCCCCGCATCACTTGAACGCGTCACCGCGTGGGTGGCCGCTGATCAACTCGCCGCCGGCGGCGCACCGACTGCTTCCGCCCTTCGACTGCTCACCGCTCTGCTGCGCCTGGAATCTACGAACCGCGCCGACACGCTGAAGTCTGCATTTGCTGCAACGATCGAAGCTGGCGCCGTTCCGAGCACTCCTACCTATGACTCGTTCGTCGCGGCACTGCATGAATTACTTGGTCGTGCCAACTACCGCGAGATTTCTGGTGCAGAATTGCAAGAGGCCTTTGATTCCGAAGCGCTTTCATCAGTCAAGATCCAGGTTGATATGACTGCGTTCGCTGCACTGCACATTTTTGCGCGTGGCAAAGAGCGCCGCTCCGAAACCGTGCGCTCACTCTTTGGTCTGCGCAAACGGCGCGTTGAGTTTGATGTTCTTGAGCGCGTCTTTGTGTTCTCAAGTCTTGCGCAAACTGACGGCGCGTTGAACCTCAAGCTCTTCGGAAACATCCCTGTGCCGGACATGGAAATGCTGCTTCCAAACTGCAAAGTGAAGATGCGCCGGATTGACCAAGCGGTGGTGTTCCTTCCAGCCACCATCAGCGTTGTACTTGCTGCTTCGAAGGTGCTGTTCTCACTCACGGCCATTTGGAGCGCCATTCAGTTCTACACCGGACTTTCGAAAGACGAACCGATTGTTTCCGGCGGTTGGGGGCTAGTGGCTGCTGGATCGTTCACGCTGCTTGGCATCACCATGGGCGCGTACACCAAGTATCAGAAGCGCCGCCTTGAGTACGCAAACGCGCATTCGCGAACGCTGTACTTCCAAACGCTCGATAGCGAATCCGGTGCATTCCTGCGCGTACTTGATGAGGCCTTTGAGGAGGAAGCCAAGGAGGCGGTGTTGGCATACGCGTTCTTGTTGGCACACGGGCCAAGCACTGAAATAGCGCTCGATGAACGCGTTGAACAGTGGCTGCGCACCAAGATCGGCGCACCAGTCGACTTTGAAGTGGACGATGCACTTGCCAAGCTGGCGCGCTTGGGCGTTGCCACACGTGCGGGCGACGTCTGGACTGCCATGCCAGCCGAAACCGCCGCCGAGCGTCTCCGCGCGCAATGGGTGGGAACGGCTGATCGGTAACTGAGCAGGCACGCGCCGCGCGGGACGCAAATCAATGGTTCAACGGCCACCCTGCCGATAAACCGCCTATGAATACAACCATTTCCGGGCTGGGTTTCAGTTGGAAATCGCTTACTGCCTCCATTGCGATCGTTGCGAGTGCGGCGGCCATTCTTGCCGCGGGGAGCGCCACGGCGCCCACCCCCGGTCGCTGCGTTGCTATGGGTCTCGACACCAGCGGGCGCGAATCGCGACTGCCAAAGCAAGTGATTGCCAATGCCACCAACCTCACCATCCGCGGTTCCATTCCATGCATGGACCAGGTGATGGCATGGACCGTCATTGGTCCGTACCGCGCGTTCGAAGACGGAACTGTGGAGATGCTCGCGTCGCCAGTACCGCCCTGCCAAGGCGGCGACTACTACGTGTGGATTGCGTTTCCGAAGTAACCGCCGATTAGTCAGCGTTTATGCAGCGGAAGTCTTCGGGTTCGGCCCAAAGCGGTTCGTACCGGGCGTGCTGTCCATCACCATGAAGATGAAGAAGATGATGCTGCCGATGAACGGGAGCATGTGAATGAATATCCAGAGTCCGGTGCGATCCGTGTCATGCAGGCGGCGGAATACGACGCCCAGCCATGGCAGCGCGACTACCACACTGTAAAGCCCGCACAACGCGCCTGGTCCGTATTCAAACGCAGTGTGTCCCAGCATGCGATCGATAGCCAGCAGACCGGCATACACAAAGAAGTTCACAATCATGAACATCCAGTATTCCATCCGTCGAGCGCGGCCGGAGAAGCCGACATAGTTCTTGAGGACGGCGAGGTACCAGTTCATGCGATGGCCTTTCGATTCATCCGCCGGACATGCGGACTGTTGGGGTGAACTCCGGCGCGATGCCGGCGGTCGATGATGCAAAGCGCTGCATCACCGACGGTTGCGATGCTATGCGGAACAGTGCACCCAATGCGCGCCACACGACAGGTCATGCACAATCGGATGATCCGTCAAGATCTGCGCTGATTTCACTTGCGCGCGCGGCGCTAGGAATTACCATCATCCCCGCTCGCACGTTCCGGAGCTCTGCTCAATTCGAAACCACCGGCCGACTGCGGACGCTCCACGCTCGCATCGGATGGACATGCTCACGCACCAACCACTTGAAGGAGAGACTCATGGACGAGTCACGCAAGGTTCAGATCCGCGCTCACGCCAAGAGCAACACGACGACGCTTGATCACACGCATCTGGTCGCGCCGACCCTGAGTCATCTTGGAGAATGTCCCGCCATTGGCTGTGCGCTGGCATCGATCGTCGAGCAGTCGCTGCAGAGTGGCAAGCGCTTTCCGCACACGCTCCTGATTGGTGGCGCAGATAGCTCAAAGCGCGTGATCGCCGCGACGATCGCCGCGGAGATGGCTGTACCGATTCATTACGTGGACTTAGTGCAGATCCGTAGCGGCGATGCACTGCATATGGTGCTCCGTCACGTGACCGCCGGGGCGATAGTCCTGATGAGCGGCATCGACTGCACCTACGAGGGAACCTTTGCTGACCTTGCACGCGCCGTCAACGGGCGCGAGCGACTCAAGGAACCGAGTCTTACATCGTGGATGCGCGAGATGACCCGTGAGGAATGGCAGAAAAACTCCCGGCAGGCCTCTTTGAAATACGCAGATTTCACGGTGATTTTGACTGGTCGAAAGAGCCACTCCGCCCACGCCACCTACCTCCGGTGGGTCGAACGGCACTACTTCACCAAACAGTACGAAGGAGGCGAAGTGGCACGACTGAGCCGACTCTTTCGGCATACCGACCGAACCGTCGATGACGATGTGATCTGCCTCATTGCCAAGGTGACCACCACCTTCGGCGTCCGCACGCTGGAGGCTGCCAACGCCATCGTCGAGCGCATGCGTAGCAATGGCATCGTGCACCTCGACCAACGTGCATACGGCGAGCTCTTTGAGGACATGTTTGCAGCGCTTCTTGACCCGAAGCGTGTCGCTGCATACAAGAAGAAGCTGGCACGCCTGGAGCAGGCTGCTAACAAGAATGCCGCGAGCACTTCGCAAGCACTGGTTCAGCCAACTGCAACGTCACCCCAAGCGGCCGCTGCCTGAATGGTTGGGTTATGTCCACGCGCCGAGAAGCATTCCTAAGTCAGCCCCATTGACAATTCCATCGCCGTTGAGATCGCCTGAACCGACGGTGCCCCACTGCCCGAGAAGCACACCCAGATCTGCGCCATTAATGATCCCATCGCCATTCAAATCACCCACAAGTGCCGGTCCAATCTGCACCTCAAGAGTCACACGGTCCGAGTCGGTGTAGATGCCGTTTGCATCCCACGCTCGTAATGAAAGTCGGTAGGTGCCCCGAACATCGCCAATCAAGTACTGACCGTGCACATGCACGCCCGCCCCAACCGTAAAGCTGCGATCGGCTCGCGTGCTTCCGTCGGTGCGTGCGATATTTGTCAAACTTCCGTTTGATTGCACGACACACCATGCGATGACTGCTGGCGCTGGCGACCCATCAAGGCGCGCGATGTGCTCAAGTTCAAATCGAAAGTCACCACCTGCGAGGCGTCCGGTACTGTAGAAAAAGTCACTGGTGAGCGTGGTGTCGGTCGCAGCAAACCATCCGATATAGCCGGGCTGGGTCGTGACTGGCGTCAAGAGATTCATACGCCAGGGTGCGACGGACTTCATGAGTGTGCCATCAGCGGCTATGCCATAGGCAGACTCCGCCGGCAAGTAGCCCGCGCGAATCGAAATGCGATCGCCGGGCGTGCCAGACAGCGTGTCGACAGTGACATGTCCATGAGCGAGCGCCATGGCGCCGATCCCAAGCGCGAATGCAGCCGGGAGTTTCCAGTGAGCGCGCGATGAGTTAACCGAGGTGTGTCTATTGGTAGTCATAAGTAATTTTGTAGTTGGATTTCAATACGGTGTTTCAGGATTGAACGGGTTTCGACCTGCTTCAAAGTCATTCGCAAGACGCAACCACGTCACGCCGGCGGCATGCCCGTCTGCAAAGAGAACATTGCAACCCTCGCCGTGCCGGAGCACCGCGATGGTTGTCTTGATTTGATCCACACTCGTCCAACCCACTGAATGAACATGGTCGATGAGTCCAGCCCCTTCAGTTTCCATGGCCCAGAAGGTTCGATCCGGTGCTGGGATTTGCGGCAGTCGCGAGACCGCGCTGCTGCGCCCACCAGCAAGGATCTGTTGAGTGAACGGATCAAAGTCAATGCCAGGGACGAGTGGCTCGAAATAGGTGTTGATGGCGTAACTAGTGACTCGCTCCTCCCCGTAAGGGTCGGCTGGGCAGATGCGCACGGCGCCGTCAAATCCATGCGCAGCAAGGGCCTGCATCCACGCGTCGGCACGAGACACATCGCCAGTGGTGTGACTTGAAATTGGATACTGCTCGTTTGAAGTGTTGAAGTAGCTGTGCAACGCGGTTGCCATAGTGCGAAGGTTGGCAAGGCAACGCGTCTCAAGCGATGCACGGCGAACCATTCCCATCCCAGGCACAAGGAGCCCAATGAGAATGGCAACGACGGCCATCGTGACCAGGAGTTCAACAATGGTGAACCCCTGGCCACGAATAGCCGCCCGCGTGCGATGATGAATCATCGCTGCGCGCATCAGGACCTACTCAAGCGACGTCGTCGCGCGCCGAATGCGCCACTTCCAAGGCCAATGCCAAGAAGCGCCAACGCACCAGGGGCCGGCACAACGCCTACTGAGACATCCACGCCATATGTTGGATACGTCGGGCCAGACTCAATCAGCTGCGCCGCGTAGTTTGCTCCGCCCACAGCGAGGGAGTAATCACCTGCAGCAAGGATGAATGTAGCAGTCACGAATCCGTCCGCGTTGCCATCTCCGTTGATTCCGGCAGCAAGCCCATAGTTGCCAGAACCGCCGTCAGCAGCGTGACCGATGTACGAGAAATATCGAAGCGAATCAGCTGGCGCAACGACGGTATCTGAAACACTGTTGCCAACCGCCCAGTTACCAAGAGCGTTCAGCACGCCTTCCTTGCCGGATCCACCCAGCCCGAAACCTGCAGCGCTTCCAAAGGTGTCAGTGAGCCACTGCACTGAGAGAGCTGCTCCGTCGTGCCCGAGCGTGTTCGGAGGAAGCTGTGCAAGGCCAGAGTAAAGGGAGAAAGCTGAGAGAAAGGTTCCCTGCGTACCCGTAGCTGCCGCATTTGAGTTGCGCTGCACGGAGATGCTCACCGCGGTGCCGTCGGCGGCCACGTTGAATCGGAAGAAGCGAGTGCGGTGCGTGTCGCCCCAGTCGCCATCGGTGGCATCAGCCCAGCCGTAACTGCTGCTGACCAGCTGATTCGAGATAGTCGACGCGGTTGTAGTCAGTGTCCCAAAGTTGCGATTGCTGTAACTGATGTGCGCGGATGCTGATGCACAGAGAGCCGACACGATGAGACCAGCGGCTACCGATGATGCGGAGCATGACGAAATAGAGAAGTTCGTAGAGATTTGCATGTGAAGATTCCTAAGTGAATTGTTGAAATGTTTGGCAGAAATTGAGTTACAGGCGACGCCGACGTGCGCACTTGATGCATCCCAAACCAACAAGCGCAAATGCACCTGGTGCAGGAATCACATCAAAGCGAACAGTCAAAGGTGCCGAATCGGCATAGCGACCATTGCTATCCCACACCACGAATGTCACGTCGTAGGTGCCGGCAGCCGTGAACGCGTATGCCTGTTCGTGATTGTGATCGCCAACGAGACTGTCAAACGATCGACCAAGACGGGTCACAGACTCGCTAAAGGCTGAAGCAGTGAAGGCAGTCAGCCCTGCGTCGAAGACTCCCCAACGCAGTTGTCCCGCCCCGCCTGAGAGCGGAGTCACTGAGGCGATTTCCCACTGAAAGTTTCCGCCGTTGAGGCGACCGGTGGCGTAATAGAAATCGCTGGTGAGAAAGAGATCATCACCGTAGTAGGCGCCATTGTGCGCGCCCGGCTGATCAAGCTGTTGAGAAACCTGATAAGTAGCGACGGCACCCCCGTACATCAGTCGACCTGCGGAGACCGAGAAGATGGACTCATTGGCGAGGTAACCCGCCTTCACAACGATGGGGTCTCCAAACAAGCCCGACTGCGTGTCCACGCCAATGTGGTTGTGCGCATGGGCGACGGCGCAAGTAACTAGTACCACGAGCGGTGATACGCAATGCATACTTTTAGTAATGCTTAGCAAATTTTTCATGTGTATAGCAATCCTCTCTGCAATGTGCAGTGAAGTTGTGATATCCGAATCCCATTGGCGGCCACCAATTGAAGTGGTGGCAATCACGGGACGATCCATAGAGCAGGCGGAACCCGTTCTACGAGGAACTGATGATGTGGGGCCTTAGAGCCGCGGAGGCGGAGAGGCAATATCGAGCGCGCGGTTGGTGCGGCCAAACTGCCCAGACCAGCCAGAACGGGTTGGCTCAGGCTCACCGGACGGAACAATCATGATCGTGACTGTGGTGGTCATCGCGGGCACAAATGCAATCAGAATGACTGGCGTCAGCCCCTTACAACCGAGTGCAGAGATACATGCCCCATGCGATCCGGAGGCGCGGTCAGGGCGCTTACCACTGAGCTTTGGGACTGCGCAATCGGATTCAACTCCTGACGAGGCTGGCTTTGCGCAGCATGCTATTGCTGCTGATTCTTCGCTAGAACTGGCTTGTGCCAACGCAATTCCATTCCGCAGGCCTACTTGGATGCGCGCCACACACGCTCCGCAGGTCGCGCTGCCTGGCTTCACGATGTTCGCTGCAGCGATCCACTGCGATTCCGAGAACCGCGCTACCGGGGGCGGCATCACGCCACGCCGAAGTGCCCAAACGAGCCGCTCTTGCGGGGTATTGCAGCAGCATGCCGACCAACATTCCGAAGCCCCAGCGCAACCGCATCCGCACGATTCGCAGGGATAGCGCTCAACAGTGTTAACCACAATCCCTGCCCACCGCGCGATGGTGGCTGGAGAAGGAATCGCACCAAAACTGCTAAAAATGAGCGCAACGAGAACTGCAACAGCCACCATGGACCGTGCGCACCGAACTGCTCTCGAAGGCCGATTGATCACGACCGCAATAGTATAACGACTTCGCACGCTTGATTCATATGAATAGTCAAAATATTGTTGGTTGAGACAAACTCACAATACTTCAGGGCCATTTGCTCAGAAGTTGTACAAAAGCGCATGCTCTAGACATAGGAATGTACTCACCGCCCCGTAAACGGCGCTGTCCCCAGTTCCACGCCGGGGTTCTTCTGCGTGAAGTAGCGCATCGGCCACTCATCAGAGAAGAGCACCATCGGGCGACCCTCGTGGTCTTCGGCGAGGCTTGCATCAGCAAAGACCTCCGGATGGAAGTCCGCCGGTGCCCCGTCCTTCTTCCACCAACGGGCCAGTTTCCAACGCGTCGGCTCCAACCGGCATTCTGCGCTGTATTCACTTTCCATCCGATACTGCAGCACTTCAAACTGCAGCGGGCCAACCGCCGCGAGCACCGCGCGCCGCACCATGCCACCCGGTCCGCTGAGCATGTGGTACTGCCGCACCACGCCTTCTTGCAGCAACTGCTTCAGACCAAGCGCGTACTTCTTGGCATTACCAGCGCTCGGATTATGAATGTACGAGAAGCACTCCGGCACAAATGACGGCATCTCGTTGTAGCAAATGCTTCGATCCGTGGTGAGCGTGTCACCGATACCAAGCGAATCATGACCAACGATTCCAACTACGTCGCCGGCAAGGCCTTCGTCCACCGTTTCACGATCACGCCCAAACAGGCGCTGCGCGTTGTTGAGTTTGATCTTGCGACCACTCTGCACATGAAGGACGGTCATTTCACGCTCGAATCCACCGCTCACCACGCGCACAAATGCAATGCGATCGCGGTGGCGCGGATCCATATTCGCCTGAATCTTGAATACAAAGCCGCTGAACGCTGGATCTTCAGGCATCACCATGCGTTCGCCGGAGCGCCGCGGACCGGGGCCCTGCGAGTGCGCTAAGAACCCGTCGAGCAACAGCTGCACGCCGAAGTTGTTCATGGCGCTTCCGAAGTAGACCGGCGTGATCTCGCCGCGCTGCACGCGCTCTTGGTCAAACGAATCTCCAAGGCTGCCAAGCAGCTCAATTTCTTCGCGTGCCTTGGCATACACATCTGCATCAATCTTCTGAACGATGAACGGATCGTCAATCCCCATCACCTTCACGGGCGCAGCCTGCGCATTCTTCGCGGCGCGCTCGAACAGGTGGACCTGCTTCTCAAGACGGTCATACACGCCTCGGAATTCCGGTCCATTGCCAAGCGGCCAGTTCACTGGGAACGGCGCAATGCCGAGCGCCTTCTCCAAGTCATCAAGCAACTGAAGCGGCTCGCGCGTGGGGCGGTCGCACTTATTCATGAAGGTGAAGATCGGAACACCGCGACGACGGCACACTTCAAACAGTTTGCGCGTCTGCGCCTCAATACCCTTACCTGCATCAATCACCATGATCGCGGCATCGACGGCCGTGAGCACGCGGTAGGTGTCCTCACTGAAGTCATTGTGGCCCGGCGTATCAAGAAGGTTGATGCGAAAGTTGTCGTAATCAAACTGCAGCACCGTGCTGGAGATGGAGATGCCGCGCTGGCGTTCCAGTTCCATCCAGTCACTGGTCGTGGCGCGCTGGTTCTTGCGCGCGGTGATCGAGCCGGCTAACTCAAGCGCTCCGCCATAGAGCAGCAGCTTCTCCGTAAGCGTGGTCTTGCCGGCATCCGGGTGAGAGATGATGGCGAACGTACGACGAGGAAGCGTGGCGGAAGACATGGAGGGAGCCAATGGTACGGCTCCTTGGGGCAGCACGGGCTGCCTTGATTGCAAAGTGCGAACCCGGGCAATCCCCCACATGGTCCTACGAACGGCGACTCGGTCAACCGTCGAGTGACCTGCGGCGCAACTGTTCAAGGTCAGCCAAATCCTGCGGTCGGCCGGCGGCAACTTTGCTTCGTATCAGTGACTCACGGTCGATGAACGCAATATCGAGCGTGTCAGCGCGCAGCATGCATCGGCGTTCCCATGCTTGCTCGAAGTCAAGATCGGCAACAGAAGTAAAGAGTTCAATTCGAATTGGCTCGTAACCAAATCGGATCAGCATGTCTGGCTTTGCATCGCCAAGCGAAGCGACGCGTTCCTGATCAAAGCCAAACTCCTTGAGCGCGGCCTTTACTCGCTCCCAGTTCTGAGCGTCAAGACCACACCAGAGATCGAGATCACCCGTGGTCCTTGGTCGCGCGTGGAGGCTCACCGCAAACCCCCCGAACACCAGTGTCCGCGCACCATGGCGCTCGCAGCACTTCAAGAACGCGAGGAATTCGTTCGGCCACATGATCGCGTCCATAGGTTGCCTCTCGCAGGAATAAGGCGGCCGCAATTCGCTCAACATCCGACTTCAGCGCCCACTCATGCACCGCGTCGCGGGCCGAAGTGACCGATAGAATCTCGAAATATGTGCGGTCAAATGCTGGCCGATCCATGTAGGCATCATACGGCGATTCGTCAACGAGGCTGCGTTCTGCACGCTCAATTTGCCACTACGGGCACTTCGGGCAGTCGCTCGGAAACTTCAGCGTGGCGTTGTACGGGGCACATACAGCCGAACTGCAGGACAGCGTTGGCCAGCAACTGCAATCTTGGATCGAGTCACAGATCTCAGAGTCGCGGGAACGCTGCAAGGCACTGACCGATAGGTACACGCATGTGGATGCCGGGTCGCACGTTGTCGAAGTGGTCACCTTGAAGAAGGCCTTCTGCCCTGCCGCACAGGCCGGGAGAATGCAGGTTGGCAAGGCCGCTTCAATGCACATCTTCCCAACGTTGTACGTATCACTCCGGGTGGTGATGCCGTCGGACCAGAACGCCTCGACTTCGTAGTACAGGCACCCACTGGTTTCATGGCTTGGATCCGGCATCGCCAAGGCGATCCGTGCAAGCTTCAACGATTCTGGAGTGGAGTATCCGGCCGTGAGAAACCGCGCCACCACCATTTCCAATTGTGCGTCATCATCAGCCTCTTGCGCGGCAACTGCATCTGCCGACATGGTGACTGCAGCCGGTGCGCTCGCTGGACGCTCTGACTGCGCAGCTGCAAATGGCATGAATAAGCCACTGAACAACACCAATGCCACCGCTGTCCCACCAAAGCGGAACGCACAGACGGTTCGTTGAATCGTCCGAATCGAGATCGATGTCATGATGTGTCCCCCGGAGAGTGAGCACTTTAGTGCTCTGTTTTTCACGATCACAGCGGCTACAGGGTGTAGCCGTCAATGAACGCTCAGGCAGGGTACAGAGTCCATGACCGCAGCGAGCGGTCGCACCAACGGAACAGGACCGGATGCATCCGGGATTCCTGCACAGAGCCCGTCACCGCCGCCCACCACCGCCGCGGCCAACCCCCATGCGCATGCCACCGCCGCCACGACCGTAACCGCCATATCCACCACCGTAGTAGCCCCCGTAGTAGCCGTTGCCTGGCCACATACCCATCCAGGTGTAGTGTGGATTCTGGCCGCCAACCATGCCGTAGCCGAACATGCTGTAGTTGCGCGTCTGCCCGCCGCCGGTGTAGCCACTGACTGGACCGCCGCCGTGCTCGTACTTGGCGTAACCATCGGGATCCTCATAGCGCTGATATCCCGATGGATTTGAGTAGCCACCGTTTCCGGCGTCTTCATCCGAGCGGACAATGCCACGAGCGCCGGTGTATCCACTGAGTTCGCCGTAGCCACGTTGCCCGTTGGACCATGTGGAATTATCGTTGGCGGATCCATTGCGCTGATCCCAACCGCCGCCGTTCCACGTTCCGCCGCGCGAGTATTGCGACGAATTACGCCCAGCGTTTCCCGGCTGCAATCCTTCGTTTCGATCAGCGTAATTCGTTTCGCCACGCGCGAACGCGCCGCGCGGGCTGCCGTCGAAATTGTGATTCGGATCCGGGCGGAAGTCATCCATTGTGGACGATCGTGCATTGGAGGTTGCGGCGGCTGACCCGTCGCGCTCTTGAAATTGACTTGCGGAATTATTGCTCGCCAGCGCGCCCGCGCTGTTCGCAGCACCTGCCACAGCATTCGCGGAGCCATTACCCGGTGCCCTGCTCCATCCACCGTCTGCGCGCGCGAAGCTCTGCGTTCCGCGCTGCTGCATGACTTGACCATCACGGGTCGCGGACACATCATCATTGACACCGCCCGCATGTCGCCACTGCGCTGTGTTTGCGGTGGCCGCAGCAGCGCTTGCCGCGGTGTTCGCCGCGGTGTTCGCCGCGGTGTTCGCCGCGGTGTTCGCCGCGGTTGCCCCTGCTCCCGCGCGTGCGGATGCCGACTTCGCGAACTGACTGATGTCCCCCGCCGCCGCCGCGCGGTTGTAAGTGCGCGCCGCATCGCTCCATCCGCGGCGATATGCGCCGCTCCAATGATTCATCCACCAGCCATCAGTGCCGCGCCAACCCCATGGGTGATAGCCCCAATGCCACGATCCGCCGTAGCCCATGCCCAATGCATAACCAAGTCCAAAGGAGCGTCCTGGTCCCCACCAACCGTTGCATGCCCAGGTCGGTGCGCATTGCAATCCGTACTCGCCCCAACCCGGCGCAGTCTCATACATCCAGCCGGCGTAGCCAAAATTCGGCCAATTTCCGTAGGTTCCGGGGTAACCCAAATAATCATTGCCAGCCACGCCCGGCGCCGTCATGCCGGTTATTGCGTATCCAGTTCCATAGGAAACGATTCCGTTGTTTGCATAGCTATTCATATAGCCAGCCGTGAATCCAAAGGTCACCGTGTCGGCCGTCGAGCCCATGACGCGAACAAAGGTCACCCCGTACACCGGCGAGCTCGGCGGCATCACATACATCAACTGCGGGACGGCATCGCACAACGCCCACGGTCCGGTGGCGGCGTCGGACGTGAACCACGCTGCATCTTGACAGAGGTAGTACGAGCCCTCACAGAGAATGAGTGGCGAACTGGCGTTGGGTGCCCAACTCAAACTTGTTCCATCAATTGCCACGAAACGTGCAGGACCACCGATCGTGGAGAGTGATGCCTTCGCCTTCGATCGATCCAGCGTTGCGACATGCGGCACAGACTGCTGATAGATCGCGTCATTGGCTGCAGATGTTCCCGGCACTGCTGCCAACACATTGCCCCATGTTCCCTTTGGATCAATCGATGCAAACGATGTCGGAAGGGCTGATGGCTTGAGGTAGCTCCACGGTCCGTTCATCAGATCACCGCTTGTGAACCAACGGCCAGATGCAAGCAAATACCACGTGTTGGATGCCGTAGCGGTGAAGAGGTCGCAATTCGCATTCGAAATTGCAAAGAGCCCGTCTGCCACCTGCGCCAAGTTGGGTGCGCCATTGATCGACACAAGGCACAGCGGACTGGTGCTGACGACGATTTCCGGTACTTGACTGGTTGCAGACGCCGTTGGCGCAGACGATCCAGCAACGGCCGTACTTGACCCATCCGCTTGCACGGCGGCGGTGCTGCGCGGCAACGCGGCATTGATGGCGTTCGTCACCGAATCAGCGGGCGCAGCGCCACTCATGAACGGACCGTTGAAACTTGCAGCCTGCATCCAGGTGCTGGCGCCCACACGCGTGAACCAGGTGTTACTTGCGGAATCGAACGCCAAGAGCGATGGCGTGTTCTGTGCAATGCCAACACCCGACCCGACATCACGAAGTACTGGCGCACCATCCAGAAGCAGCAACACCGCAGGATGATCAATGACTCGAATCACCGGCGCTGCGTTTCCAAGCGGCGCAGCTTCAGCCTGCAGCGATGTCACCTGCATATTCTCCAACACTACTGAACGCTGAATAGTGAACGTTGCGCTGGCAAGCATCTGCTGCAGTACCGCGGTGGTGGCAGTGGAATCTTGGCTACCCGCCAGCTGCACGCGGGTCACTTGCACTCCAGAAACCTGAATCAGTCCAGCCGCCAGGTCATTATCAAGTGTGGCGCTGAAGAACATCGCTCCATAGGTGCGTTGTGCGCCAGGCGTTGCAATCCGGAAAGCCGCGCGACCGGTACTTGTCGTGCCAATGATGGACTCAAACTGCGGGGTGTACAGCGTGTACACCGAACCATTCACCGCCGCGACCTGCGGCCAAAAGGTCTCGCCGTTGTCTTGATCGGGTGCGGGTGGCAGGTTGTCCGGATGGGTGAGCCCAGGTGCGATCGAGTACTCGCCGGAAACTTGCGCGCTGGCGTGGCCGACCGCTAGGCACAACATCGCAAAGGCAGTGGCGGCGGACAGATAGGAACGGTGCGTGGGGTTGCCCATCGCCTCATGGTATGTATCCCCGGCGTGGATGACCGAGGGAAGGAAACCCCTGGCAAACTGGTCAATTCTCTAGTGAAAATATGAGTTTCCCCTCGGGACCGGGTCATCGGAACATGGCGGGTCGGCCGCTGGGACCGAGCGCATTCTTAACCGAATCAAGACAGTGCTCAACCATGAAACCACGAAGTGCCAAGTACTCTTTCGAAGTCTTTGAAATGGGTGTGAATACACATGAGCGAGCCGATCAAGTCAATCCCTGATGGAGTCGTTGTGGTCCTTTCGGGTCGCCTCGATTCGAAGAACGCTGCTGAAACGCTCACCCTGATCCGTGCATCCATGAGCCCAAGTGCGAAGCGGGTGGTCTTTGACCTCACTGCACTGGTATTCATGGCGTCGGCAGGTCTTGGCGTGCTTGTGCAATCGGCAGGACTCGCCAAGGCGAATGGCGGAAGCGCTCATCACTTTGGAGCAAGCCCCGCCATTATTCAGTTGCTGCGGATTGCCGGGTTGGGAGCGGTGATCACGCCATACCAAGTTCAACCCGAGTCAACCAAGGCGCCTGCTTGAACACGCCAGAGAACTTGACGACCTTTCCGGCGATAGCCATTTTCCTCGCGGGACTGGCCTTCTTCTTTCATGGGCTTGACGGCGTCAAGGAATCACTCAAGTCAATGGCAGGACGCTCGCTCCGCCAGCGCATCGAGCGATTCACGTCAACGGGCGCACTCGCCGCCCTGTGGGGATTCATCCTCGGAGCGCTCGCGCAAAGTTCCACCGCGGCATCGTTCATCGTCACCGGCTTTGTATCAAGCCGCTTGTTGACGCTCCGACGTGCACTCACGATGGTTGCATGGGCCAACCTGGGGACGGTGGTTCTCCCATTCGTTGCATCGTTCGATATTCGTACTGTCATCGCCCTGATCCTCGGCGTCGGCGGCCTGTTGGCAACCTTCCGTGCCGGCCGAGAATTCCTACTTCCCGCGTGGCGTGGTCTGTTCATGCTGGGTCTGCTGATGCTCGGCCTGCAATTCCTGAAGGATGCCACGGGCGGCATCCCTGATGAGCCGTGGTTTAGGCAGTTTGCGCAGACCTTGGGCGATTCGCTCGTGTTCGGCTTCGTAGTGGGGATCGCATCGCGCTTGGTGATCCAATCAACATCAGCGATCGTGGTGATCGTGGTCACGTTCGTGAACAGTGGCATCCTCACTGACAGTCAAGCTGCCATGATGGTTCACGGCGCCGGTGTGGGTGTCGGTGCAACGGTGCTGCTGATGGGCCGCAGTTCACATGGCCTCCCCCGACAACTTGCGTATTTCCAAGCGATCATCAACTCCGCTGCGGGCGCCATATTGGCGCTTGAA
>Ga0247831_1002605_pt1 | contig 28713 bp, 20 predicted proteins | sample LaCruzMarch2015__9_FD_192406 | JGI IMG/M metagenome (GOLD analysis project Ga0247831, IMG submission 192406) | Freshwater microbial communities from meromictic Lake La Cruz, Castile-La Mancha, Spain - LaCruzMarch2015_1m | ecosystem: Environmental > Aquatic > Freshwater > Lake | place: Spain...
TGCCGTCAACACACCGACTAAGTCGTTTGGAATAGGGGCAGGCCGAGCTGCGAACCTAGAGTTCATCGAAAAATGCGCGCGGCAAATCGCAGAGTGTTCCACCGGTCATAAGATCGTGGTAGAAAAATCAACGCTACCGGTACGGACCGCGGAGGCCGTCAAACGTATTCTCAACAGTTCCGCCAAGGATGCGACCTTCGATGTCCTAAGCAACCCCGAGTTTTTGGCCGAAGGGACTGCCGTTCAAGACTTGCTGCAGCCCGATCGAGTTTTGATTGGAGGCGAGTCGAGCGAAGCCGTTGAACGTCTCGCTCAAGTGTACGGAAGATGGATTCCTAGAGAGAAAATTCTGACGACGAACCTATGGAGCAGCGAACTTTCCAAGTTGACCGCCAATGCATTTCTGGCTCAACGTGTGTCATCGATCAATGCGATTTCAGCATTGTGTGAAGCTACGGGAGCCGATGTCGATGAAGTGGCACGGGCCATTGGTACTGATTCGAGAATCGGGCCAAAGTTCTTAAAATCTTCGGTCGGATTCGGTGGATCTTGCTTCCAAAAAGACATCCTGAACTTGGTCTATCTTTGCGAACATTTTGGGCTCCGCGAAGTCGCTCAATATTGGGAGCAAGTCGTCATTATGAACGATTACCAAAAGCGACGTTTCTCAGAACGGATCGTGCGAACCATGTTCCACACGGTCTCGGACAAGAAGATCGCAATCTGGGGCTTTGCGTTTAAGAAAGACACCAACGATACACGGGAATCACCAGCCATCCATATTTGCAGGGACTTGCTAGAAGAGCGTGCTCGGCTGGTCGTCTACGATCCGCAGGTACCTGAAAAGCAAATTCGATCCGAGTTGGAAGCCTGCTTTCAGGATTCCAACGGACGTTTGTCGGAGACGCACAAGAAGTTGATCGAAACCAACGTTTCCGTGGTGAAGGACGTCTATGTCTCTGCCCAGGAAGCGCATGCGATTGCAGTGCTGACGGAGTGGGACGAGTTTAAAACCATCGATTGTGGAAGGGTTTACGAAGAAATGCGTCGCCCGGCCTTTGTTTTTGATGGCCGAAATGTACTCGACCGCAAAGCTTGGCTCGACCGCGGTTTTGAAGTGCACAGCATCGGTCGGCCGGGCGTCAGCTGAAGCGTGTGTTGTTTTTCTAAACAATCCCAAAGCTGAATGGTTCCGGTCGTGACGGCTAGCTAGTCTGAAAAGCCAATTTTTTCAGGCCGATTGTCCTTTCGGAATGACTGGAATCTGCCTGTTGCGTAGACTAATCTAGAGAGACAAGTATCTACAACCCTCGTACAATCTCCCTTCGAAGTGACCCGCGCATGGCAAACTACGTATCGCTTGATGAAGCTGCAAAAATTCTCGGAGTTACTCCTGATGAGTTAGTCGAAATGCGCTCACGCGGTGAAATTTTTGGTTACCGCGATGGCTCGTCTTGGAAGTTTAAGACAGAAGAAATCGAACGCGTACAATCGGAGCTCGATGGGGATGCTTTGGATGAGGATGCTGGCGGTTCCTCGATTTTGGTTTCGGAACGCCAAGTCGGTCCTTCTGGTAGCAAGAGCGGGCCAACAATCGGGAAGTCTGGTGCCAGCGATCTCAACTTGGGAAGCGAATTGAAACTAGGGGCCGGCGATAGCAAAATGGGCAGCGATGTCGCTTTGGTTCCTGACCCGAGTAGTGGTAGCGGCGTTCGGCTTGTGAATCGCCCTGCTCAAGGAAGCAGCGTGGATCTCGATAAAGCAAACAACAGTGGGTCCGGGATCTCCGGCGTTTCCGATTTGAAATTGCAAGCCGAAGGCGGGTCCGGTAGCGAAGTTGAACTCGGAAGCGATTTGAATTTGATTGTCGACGGTGCCGACAGCGGGTTGGACCTTCTTGGAAAAGATTCGAAGGGAAGCGGTATCAGCTTGGGCTCGGGCAGTGGAAGCCTGGGGTTGGGCAACGACTTAGAACTTGCCAATGATGATGAAGATGATCTTGTGCTTGGGTCCGATTCGGGAGTTGGCTTGGCATCGGAAAGCGGAATCAATTTGATGAGCCCGTCCGACAGCGGTATTTCTCTGGAAGACGAACCTTTGGATCTGGCAGGAACAGGGATCTCGGGTCTGGATCTGGGAGCTGAAATCGCTGGTGGTTCTGGTGGTGGCTCGGGCAGCGGAATCAGCGGCCTGGGAAGCGGTGCTCTGATCGACTTCCAACAAGGTGAAGAGTTTCAGCTTACGCCTTCTAGCGGCGGTATTGAAGTCGATGACGACAGCGGATCGCAAGTCATCGAATTGGAAGACTCTAGCGAATTCGGAAACATACCAGCAGGCGCGGAAGGTCTCGCACCAATCCAAGAGGGTGGCTTTGACGACGGCGAAGGATTCACGGACGACGCTGCGGCAACTGGCGGTGCAATGACCGCAGGTACTGTCGTGCGGGCTATTCCAGAAACACCTTACAGTGTTGTGGATGTGATGATTCTGTTGACCATTCTCTTGCTCATGAGTTTCGGTGGTCTGTTTCTTTCCGACCTGATGCGAAATATGTGGGCGTGGGACGGACAGAATGAATACACATCTGGCCTGACCGGTGTCCTGGTCAATGCCATCGGTGGCAAGTAATCAGTTCTTGATATTGTCGTCGCGCATTAGCTGACCTTCCAGTTCTACACCGCCGATAAACACTCTTCGAGGCATCAGCCTCGAATCGAGCAGGACGAGATCGGCTTGCTTACCAGCGTCCAAGCTACCGCAACAGTCGGCGATCCCGGTAAGTTCTGCTGGTGTAAGGCTTACCATACGGATGATCTCGTGGATGGGAGCGCCCGTGGCTCGCAGCATGATTTGGATCATATGGTCTAAGCCCGAGGCACTGCTGGCCAATCCCGTGCCATCCATGGTCCTTCCAACTTGACCATCGTAGACGAACCACTCGCCGTCATGTTCATTCCCAAATCGATATCGACCTTTGGGCATGTCCAACGCTCGGCTCGAATCCGAAACCAAGCACAATCGTTTTGAGCCCTTCATTTTGAATGCAAAGGCGAGTAGCTCGTCAGATAAATGGCAACCATCGGCGATGACTTCGGTACTCATCGATTCATTGGCCAAGACATACTGTTCCATGCTTGCTTGCATGGGTGTACCGCATCGGCTCCGCAGGGAGCTAACGGAGCTCATGGCACACCAAAAGTGGTCGACATGCCGCATACCAGCTTCGAACGCAATTTGCATCTCGGCCCAAGTTGCGTTGGAGTGCCCGCAAGTCACCAAGCATCCATGCTCTCTGGCAGTTCTGTAAAAGTGTGCAGCCCCCTCTAGCTCCGCGGCGCAAGTTGCGATATGAATCAGTTCAGATTCGAAGTAACGATCGTACTCCGCAGGGGTTGGGTCACGGCGTCCGTCTTGCCGGTGGCACCCTACTTTGTCGGGCGCAAAAAAAGGCCCGTAGAGATGCACTCCGGCGATTCGCGATCCAGCGATTTGAGATCCAGCGATGCGGCTCTCTGGTATCGAACCAAGGTTCGTTCGAACGTCTCTCACAGCGCTCAACATCGAATCAATCTGATGCATAGAGCCTGTCGTGGTTGTCGGGAACAGCGTGGTGGTTCCGTGACGTGCATGAGTATGAAGTGCTGTCCGGACCGCCAAAACGGTTCCGTCCATGAAGTCTGCCCCACCCCCGCCGTGGACATGAATATCGATGAAACCGGGAGCAATCCAGCACCCCGCTGCATCGATAACCAACGCGTTTGGAGGGAGTCTATCCAGGGTTGGGCCAACATACTCGATCAGCCCCCGATCTACGATCAGGATGCTAGAATCGAGAACGCTATCCGAGAGAACGATGCGTCCATTCACGAAAACGATCCGAGCACTGGTGTTGGAAGTCAAGAAAGTTCTTTGCTTGAATTAGAATATCGCATGGAGCTCTGAAGGAGTGTACGACCATCATCCTTGCCTGGCCCATCGAGCCATCCAATTATAGCAAACTCGTCTTGGGAATGTAGAGCGTACGGTACACTCTTGCAGTTCGTCTTGCCATGTTTCGATCGGAGAAACCATCGCGATGCCGAAGGACGGCATTATGGCTCATCGTCTCCCACGCCATCCGGTCCGAGATGAAGTGCTTGATCGCCTGTGCAAGTGATTCCGCATCCTGTGGGTTTGCAAGAATTCCCTCCTTCATGTGGCGGACGACCTCGGGGGTTCCTTCCACTCGCGTTGCGATAACGGGTACGCCGCAGGCCAAGGCTTCAAGAACAACCATAGGCATCCCTTCACCAAATAGACTTGGCAACACCATTGCATCGAAAGTTCGCATGATTGAAGGCACATCTCGCGTGAAGCCTCGAAGATGCACGGTTTGTTCCAGCTGAAGATTCGCAATGAGATCCCGAACGGATTTTTCATACTGGGAAGTCTCAAAGCCCCCGACCACATCCAATTTGATTTTCGACTTTGCGGGCCCCATGGCCGCAATGGCCTCCAATAAGATCTCGATCCCCTTTCGAGGTCGAATCAAGGCCACCATTCCCAAATGCCAATCATCTTGGTTGCGACGCGCAACGGGATCGATGGGCAGTTGTTCTGCGACACCGTTGGCGATCGCCGTGATTTTGTGTCGCGAGTGACCGCGCTGTAGCATTTCGCGACGCAAGGATTTGGAAACGGTAATGATATGATTCGCATGACGCAGGGCGCACGCTTCCACCCAATCATTGATTCGATTGATGGTGGCGTGGGTGGAATCGCGGGCTGTTGGTGAATGCACATGATAGACCCATGGAAGATTGCATCGTTTTGCAACAAGTCCGGCGATCATGGCCGTTCGCGGTGTGTGCGCATGAAGCACATCGGCTTGAATCGCGTGCGCATGTTTTGCGATTCGTCGAACGATGCTCAAGTCAAAGCGACTCTTCATTCTAATTGTGGTAACTTGCCCATCCTCCAGCCCGCACAACTCAGGAAACTTACCTTGCTTCAAGCAAACAAAATTGGCATCGACGCCAAACTCCGGCAAACAGCGACCAAGCAATTGCTGCACTCGTTCCGCTCCAGAAAAATGCTCGCCGTTGATCAAATGCAGCGATCGCAGTTCGATCGCGGGTGGTTGAATGAACAAATCTACTTCGGATGCAACATTCGGCAGTGCCTGAAGTGTTGGCTGAGCGGGAAGGCAAATCGGTGGATGGCTGCTGGTGTTCAGCTGGAAAACATTGCTCGTTGAAAGCATGGGAAATTTCAGGGAAAGGGATTTTTCGAGCAGACGGATGGCAAAAGCCTAGGTCAAAAACCTGGATTGATAGCAAACGGCCTCTTGGTAACGGAAGGGAATTGGTCGTCTTGATTGTCCTAACCGTCAAAACCGGTCTAGGTTGCTCGAATTAGAGATGCTATGGTTGCCAATGGAACAAGTTCGCCATAGGTGGTCACGGATGACGCTCAGGTTAGGCGAGGTTGGGAACCTACGTAACGGACGACAAAAATGAAGAAGCACGGGATGTGGTACAGCTGCTCATTGGGATGGGCAATTCTTTTGGGCGTGGCGAGCGCAATCGGTCTTGAAACATCCGCACAAGCTCAACAGGGGGTTGCTCCGCCGGCTGGCGGCTACGGCAATCGACAGGGACAAGGTGCTCCGATCCAGCCAAACGGTACGGCCCGGCCGCCGCAAGGCCAACAAGGGCAGCCGCAAGGGCAACCGTTAGCACCAGCCAATCCCAATTTGAATCCTAATTTGAACCAAGTTCCAGCGGCTGGCTCGATGCCAGCTGGCGATGCAGGAAGTCCTGTGGTGGTCAAGGATCCGTTTGCTGCGAACCCTCTGACGCCGCAGGAACTGCAACATCTCGACCAAGTCCTGATTTATTGGGAAAAGTCGACTGCAGACATTACGCGATTTTCAAGTAAGTTCAAGCGATGGCAATACAATTCGAACGATAACTTCGTTGCCCAGCTGGCTCAACAGCTAGGCAAAGATGTTCGCGAGGTTCCGACAACGATCTCGGCCGGCGAAGTCAAGTATTTAGCACCCGATCAAGGTTTGTTCAAAATCGAACGACTGCTTTCGATGACAGGACAAGTGAACGGTAAGCTTCCTGAGTACAAAGAGTTTCCGAACCGTTTTGGCGAATGGTGGCTATGTGATGGTAAACATGTTTACGACTACGATCGCACGGAAAGCAGATGTACCAAGCATGAGCTTCCCCCGGACATGAAGGGAAGCGCCATCCTGGATTCACCCATGCCATTTGTTTTCGGTGTGAATGCCGAGAAGATGAAAGCGCGTTACTGGATGCGAATGAAGCCATCCCCCAACAACGACATCTTTGTGATTGAAGTTCATCCCAAGCTCCAGGCAGACGCAGTGAACTACGATCACGTGGAAGTCTATCTCGATCGAAAGCAGTTCTTGCCATCCATGGTGGTTAAGTACAACACGGAACACATTGATGAACCTGGCGAAACGTTTGTCGATAATCGCGAAGTCTTTGAGTTCACCGATCGAGAAAAGAACGCGACGCTCCTGCAAAAGATTGATGAGGCCGTGTGGCGTAAAGAATTTTTGCCGTTGGATATTCCCAAGGATTGGAAGTTGGTGGAAGTCCCATACGCTCCGCCGGGCGTAGGAGATCTTCGATCGGCCACGGTTCCACCGCAATCGCTAGGCGGAACCGCTCAGCCGTTAACCCCACCGAGACGCTAGGTTGGGTGCTTTTCAATAGTGCAACCAACTTATGGATGAATGGATCGTGGGCAACCACCGAGTTGATCATCGCCAGGTCTTATGGAGCCCACGAAGTGAGCTTTTGGCTTGGCTTGGTTGCTTGATGCTATGTTCGTTTGCAGGCTGTGCGTCCTGGTTACCGTCCGGAGAAGAGCCCGCCAAACAAGTGGTTGGTGGGTTTGGTACTCCGAAAAGCCCTGCGGATACGGCCGGGGTCGAAACCATTCTGATTCGACTGAATCCCAGCCAAGCTGATGAACTGGGCGCCATGTGGGAAGCGATTGACGAACAAGTAATTGCACCCGACTTAAGGATCAGACTCGACAAGAATGGAATGCGAGCTGGTAAGATCTCTGGCGATGTCCCCCCCATGCTTGCGAGCTGGGTCACGGAAACGGTCCAGCGATTGGAAAAAGATCCGCTCGAACAAGCGGGATTTGCGGCGGATGTGTCTTCTTACTCGCAACTTTGGCGGTGCCGAAAAAATGCACGCAAGGAATTAACAGTTCGCAAACTGACCGACGAAGAAGTCAACGTGAATTACGTTTCCGATTCCGTCACCGATCAAGCGTACCTGTCGCCGCATCTTCAGTTTGCCATTCATGCCGAACCACTCAGCGATCAATGTGCACGCATCCAGATCACACCGGCGATGCAGTATGGGGAATTGATGCGCAAGGCTGTTCCGCGTGAATCTGGAATTCACATGGATACCCTTCGCGAATCGAAAACATGGAACGCTTTGATGATCGATTTGAAGCTGCATCAAGGCGACTGTTTGGTCATTGGGCCGACAGAGGAACCGCGAGGGCTTGGGGAGATTTATCTTCGGACCAAGACCAAGTCAGGCGAAATACAACCTGTTTTGTTGCTTGTCCGCCTGAGCGAATTGAATAAAAACGAGATGTTCGTGGTGAAGTGAATCATGGAAGCACACGATCCTGAATGGATACATTGGGTCCGGTGGTGCAATCCAGGCTTGCCAGACGAATCGATAGATCAGCTGATTCTTGCTTTGCTAGACCTGCAGGAGCAATCGCGGTATCGTCATCCCGTTCTCGTTGCGCACCATGTCGAAAACAACCATCAGGCAGCTGGATATCTGAGTCTCTATCCCGGCTCCCTAGGGGTCATTGGAAATCTGCGAGTCCAAGCGGTTCAGCCGCAAACTCCAGTGGATCGCGAACTGGAACTATCACTCTTCGTCCAAATCATCAAGTCTCTTTGCACGCAAGCGGTGGATCAAGGGATTGAAATCGTTCAAGCGATTTCTTCGGCCGATCCCGATGCGATCGAATCCCAGAAGGCCAGTGAAAACTCACTGCCATCCGTGGCGACTGACATGTGCCTTCAAGATAGAGCCTTCCTGGAAGCACGCGTGATGCCCATGGCCAAGTTAGTGCAAATGGAACACACGAAGCTTGATTCCTGGCAGAGCTTTCCCGGCCGAATGAAGGAGAACGATGATCCTGTTCTCACTTTTGCAGACCATACCTGTCTATCCACGGACCAATGGCAGGCATTGATAGAAACCACTTACGTGGAAACTCGCGATGTCCCAGAATTGAACGGTATCAGAAGCATCGCCAGTACTCTAGAAGGGTACGCGTCGATTCTTAACGGTTCGCCTCGTTCTTGGTGGGCGGTGATTCACGCGGGGCAACCGATTGGTTGTCTACTGCTTTCACCCTGTGGCAGTAGTTGCGAACTGACTTACCTTGGCTTCATTCCCGAGTATCGCGGTCGGGGGTTGTCTAGACGGATCATGGAGCACGCGTTGGCTTGGTGCAGGACAAGCGGCATTGAAAAAATGACGCTTGCTGTCGATACACGCAACGTCCCTGCCATTCGTTTGTATCAAGCCTATGGCTTCAGTCCAACTCGATTTGTACAGGCTTGGATCTATAGTCCTCGGCTCACGGAAGGCTCTTGATTTGACGAAGCCCTTCGACCAGTGAACTGCAATCGTCCGAGGAATGAGCCGCTGATAGACTGACCCGTAGCAAGCTTTTGCCCTCCGGGACAGTGGGAGGTCTAATGGCAGGAACATAGATTCCCCTTCGGAGCAACTCCTGGCTAGCAGCTACCACTGCCTTTGGATCTTGGAATCGAATGGGAATGATAGGACAGTCCCCCTCCCCCACGCTGTAGCCTAGGCCTGCGATGGCAAGCCGTAATCGTCGAGCGTTCTCGCGAAGTTCCGTTCGCTCTGCATGCATGTTTTGAACAAGGCGAATCGCTCGAGCGGCGATTTGAGAATTCGGTATTGGTGAAGCAGTGCTGTAGATCCACGAGCGAGAATGATTCACGAGCCATTCGATCAACTCGGTTTGCCCCGCTACAAAACCACCGCTGCAACCGACAGCTTTGCTGAGTGTGCCAATGCGGATCATCCGTTCATTAGAAACACCGACATGTTCCGCCAATCCGCGTCCAAAATGCCCGTAGACACCTGTCGCATGTGCCTCGTCGAGAATGCAGTGCATTTCGAATTCCTGACAGATGCCATCAATATCAAGAAGCGGTGCAAGATCTCCGTCCATACTAAACACTGAATCTGTCACGACGAAACCGAATCTTGCCCGATGGCGATGTTCCTGAACTAATCTCCGCAGCGCCTGTGAATCGCCGTGCGGATAAACAAGGACGTTGGCTCGGCTAAGTCGGCAACCGTCGATCAGACTCGCATGGTTCAGTTCGTCGCTAAAGATAATGTCATCGCGGGTTGCTAATGCGGAAACGACTCCTAAGTTGGCTGCGTAGCCGCTTGAATAGACGATCGCAGATTGTGTGTCTTCAAATTCCGCAATGGTCTGGACCAGCCGAGCGTGTTCGTCCGTGTGCCCCGTGACAATCGGGCTCGCCCCGCTTCCGTAGCGAAGGAATTCCGAACCCTCCGGAGAGGATGCTGCTGAGGCCTTGGGCCAGGCAGACAGAGCTGGGTGCCAGGCTAGCCCCAAGTAGTCATTCGCTCCAAAGTTGATGGCAACTTGACCGTTCCGTTCGACTCTGGTCGGCGAAATCGGGGTGGAAACCACAACTTCACGGTGTAGACCAGCCGCTTTCCGATTCGCCATGGATGCCCGAAAATGGTCCCATATGCTAGTCTTTGACCATTTATCCGGTAAATTGTGACTTGTCAGCCCCGGAGATTCGGAAATCGGGTTTGATTCATGGGGTAGCATAATGAATAATGATGGAAGTTTGATTTTATTCATTTGCCAACTGTTAGACACAATGAGTCTTGGAGCCGACGAAATGGAAGTGTACTGGAGCTTACGAGTCTAGTCATGCAAACGCTGGAACCACAATTGCTGATAACCGATGACGATCGAGATTTTCGATTGTGCTTGGGCGAAGCGCTTTCGCGCCGTGGGTACCGCGTTGTTTTGGCGGCGGACGGTATGGAAGCCTTGGAAGTGCTCCAAAGCCAGCACATTCACTTGGCGTTGTTGGATGTCCATATGCCTCGATTGGACGGGCTTGGAATGCTTCGATCTTTGCGGGATGCCAAGTCGTCTTTGCCCTGCATCTTGATGTCGGCCAAGCTGGATGAATCGATCGTTTCGCAAGCGAAGCAACTTCATACCGATCAAGTTCTGTCGAAGCCGTTCAGCCTGAGCTTACTTTCGGACACGATTCGGAATTTATTGACGCGTTGCTACGGGCCAGCAATCTAGTCGATTGCCACGCCTTAGCTTGCTCCGCTCCAGTACCAATACTCAGGAAGTTTGGCTGTAAAGCTCATCGGTTCTTTGAGCGTTGGGTGCTGTAGAGTGAGACTGCGGCAATGCAGCGCGATTCCTTCCTCAAAGGAATGGATGGCCCCGTACTTTTTATCCCCGACGATGGGGCATCCGATGGCTTCCAATTGAGCGCGAATCTGATGTTTGCGGCCAGAGATCAGTTCGATCTCCAATTCGTGCCCCAAGTCGCTTTTGCCAACGTAACGGTAATTCAGGATGGCAAGTTTGCTGTGTGGATTGGGGGCACTCACCACTCGCGTCTTGGTTTCTTCTTCTCGACGAACGAGATGATGCTCCAAGCGATCCTGTTCCTTCTTAGGCCTTTGTTCGACGATCGCCCAATAGATTTTCTTGGGCGATTGGGCTCGGAATTGTTCGCTGAGTCGGCTTGCGCTTTTGCTGGTACGGGCCAGTGGCAATACGCCTGTGACCGGAGAGTCCAGGCGGCTGACCACACCTAAATAGACGCTGCCCGGCTTATGGTACTTGCGGCGGATGTACCCAGCGGCCCAAGTCAGAAGGCTGTTTTGGTCTTCGGACGCACCTTGCACGATGCAGTTTGCTGGCTTGTTCAGAACCAGCAAATGGTTGTCTTCAAAAAGAACTTGAATGGTCTATGCCCCGACTTTCCAGGTATCGCCGCTGCTGAAAAGCTTCTGCAAGTTGCCTTTGCCACGTTGCTGAACCGCTTCGTTGATTTGACCGTGTACTGCGTCTTCGTAAGTTTCCGAAACCACATCGCGGAAGACACCGATCGGTTCTGGGAAGTCGGGTCGGCGCATTCTTGATAGCATATACACAAGGGTCGACGAAGCCTTCTCGTCATGGAACAGAAGATCGTCCTCCTTGACTTTGCCTTGGCTGAGATCGACCACTTCAAGACTGAGTCCATTGAGGCGAATTCCTCGATCCCGATCTTTGCCAAAGATCATAGGCTTGCCGTGTTCCAATTCGATGGTGGCATCATCGCGAGTTGCTTTGTCTTGAGCGTAAGCAAAAGCACCATCGTTAAACACATTGCAGTTTTGGTAGACTTCAACGAAGGAAGTTCCCTTGTGAGCGGCAGCTCTCTTGAGCGTGTACGCAAGGTGTTTCACGTTGCTGTCCACCGATCGAGCGATGAAGCTCGCTTCTGCGCCGACCGCAATGCTGATCGGGTTCAGCGGATGATCGACCACCCCCATAGGTGTGCTCTTGGTGATTTGGCCTTCAACGCTGGTCGGTGAGTACTGGCCCTTGGTCAAACCGTAAATTCGATTGTTGAACAAGACGATATTCAAATCGACGTTTCGTCGCAGCAAGTGAATGAAGTGGTTGCCGCCGATGCTCAACGCGTCACCATCACCGGTGATTACCCAGACGCTTAGGTCGGGGCGAGTGAGTCTGAGTCCAGTCGCCACCGCTGGAGCCCGGCCGTGAATGGAGTGGACACCATAGGTGTTCACATAGTAGGGGAACCGGCTGCTGCAACCGATGCCGGAAATGAAAACGGTCTTCTCGGGCGGTACGCCGATTTCGGGAAGTACTTTTTTCATTTGAGCCAAGATGGAATAATCGCCGCAACCTGGACACCAACGGATATCTTGGTCACTGGTAAAATCTTCGGCCTTGAGGACGGGGAGTGCTGTGCTCATTATGGAAATGTTTTCTAAGGATTGATTTGGATTGGTTCGGAATCAGGCGGCTGGCTTAGCTCGCCAAAGATTGCGCTGGTTTGTGGTTCGCGGATTTCGTCATTTCAGTGATCTTCTCTACTAGCTCACTGACGGCAAATGGCTTGCCCTTGACCTTGTTGTAACCAACTGCGTCGACAAGGTAACGGCTGCGAATCAGCATTCGCAATTGGCCCATATTGAGCTCTGGAATAAGTACCTTTTCGTATCTAGATAGAATCTCACCAAGGTTGCTTGGGAATGGATTCAGGTAGCGGATATGAGCTAACGCAACGCTTACCCCTTCTTTCTGAGCTTGTTGAACAGCGGTCAAGCAAGCGCCGTACGTTCCGCCCCATGACAGCACCAACAATTCGCCACTTTGCGGACCGATGACTTGTTGAGGAGGTAGAAGTTTGGCCGCGTTCGCCACCTTCTGAGCTCGGATGTTCACCATCTTTTGGTGGTTGTCTGGATCGTAGCTGATGTTGCCTGAGCCATCTTCTTTCTCCAGTCCACCGACGCGGTGCATCAAACCTTCCGTACCAGGGATTGCCCAAGGACGGGCTAATAATTCGTTGCGTTTGTAGGGCATGTAAGCCCCATCCGGGTTGTTGTTTTCCGTTGGATGGGTTACCACGATCGGGGACATTTTGGAGACATCGGGAATGGCCCACGGTTCTGACCCGTTGGCAATATACCCATCCGACAAGACAACTACGGGCAGCATCAATTGCGTCGCAAGCATCCAAGCTTCTTGAACAATTTCAAAACAGTCGCCGGGGCTTTGAGCGGCCAGGACGGGCAATGGAGCTTCACCGTTACGTCCGAACATGACTTGCAAAAGGTCCGACTGCTCCGTCTTGGTTGGCAAGCCAGTGCTTGGCCCACCGCGCTGAACGTCGATCACCAACAGCGGCAGTTCGAGCATCATCGCCAAGCCCATCGCTTCCGTCTTGAGCGCGATACCAGGTCCGCTGGAAGTGGTTACCGCCATTTGTCCACCATAGGATGCACCGATGGCCGAGCAGACAGCGGCGATTTCATCTTCTGCTTGGAAGGTGCATACCCCGAAGTTCTTGTACTTGCATAGCTCATGCAAGATATCGCTGGCAGGGGTGATCGGGTACGAAGCGTAAAAAATCTCCTTACCGCTTCGTTGAGCAGCTGCGAGCAACCCCCAAGCCATCGCTTGATTGCCGATAATATTGCGGTAAGTTCCCGATTTGAGTTCGGCAGCTTCCACATTGTAGCTGTGACCTAGTGCCTCAATCGTTTCGCCATAAGCCCATCCAGCTCGCAAGGCTTTTTCGTTGGCGTTGGCTAGGACAGACTTTCCATCCGCGAACTTGCCGTGAATAAACCGAAGGGTGGAATCGATGTTCCGACCGTAGAGCCAGTACACCAGTCCCATTGCGAAAAAGTTTTTGCACCGGTCGGCCTCTTTCACACTCAGACCGAATTCGGCAACCGCGCCTTTGGTAAGCTTGGTCATGGAAACTTTTACCAATCGGTAATTTTCCATCGCTGGTTCATCGAGGGGACTTACCTTCAGCTTGGCCAGCTTCAAGTCCTTGTCTTCGAAGCTATCCTCGTTCACGATCAGCAAACCGCCTTTGACCAGGTCCGCAAGATTCGTAACCAGCGCCGCAGGGTTCATGGCCACCAAGGCGTCAAGTGAATCACCAGGCGTGTGGACTTCATGAGAAGCAAATTGAACCTGGAACCCAGAAACGCCCGCCCGAGTTCCCTTGGGAGCACGGATTTCGGCAGGGAAGTCTGGGAAGGTAGCAATATCGTTGCCTGCCAGGGCCGACGTGTTCGTAAGCTGTGTCCCCAGCAACTGCATGCCGTCCCCCGAATCACCGCAAAGTCGGACAGTAATACCGCTAACGGTCTTCACGGATTTAGGAGTCGCTGAGGCTGAAGATTGGGTCGCTGAAGACTTGGTAGCTTCGGTAGACATCGGTTTGTTGGCTCGTGCAAAAATGGTAATGGTGGGAATCGGCGCGTATCCAAGAGCCAAAATGGGCCTCGGTGGCGACAGGTAAACTTGGCATCAAGGCGGTCTCACATGATGTGGAACCTGCGAGCCGTGTGAATCTGTAACGATAGTATCGAGATTTCCGGCTCGACACTTTGAGCTATTCTGTCAAATCCCCGTAGCCTTGAGTATGTCAAAAACTACCCAACCCCCCAAGTTTTGCCTACTTGACGAGAATTCGTCGACCAGGGACGAAGCATCCTGGTTGCTTATGCTGGTCTTTTACACCCTGGATGGGTCGACTACCTCAAGCTTCGACCCATCCAACTACGAGTCGCTAAGCAATGCTTGCTTTTGCAGAGATTCCAAATGTTGAATGGCTTCCACGGGGGTCATCGACGTAACGTCCATCCCCTTCAGTTTCTCAATCACCGCGTTTTCTTGCCATTGGAATAGGGTCAGCTGAAAATGCTCGGACCGTTTTTTGGGGGGCGCGATCTTGGGGTGCCCTTCTTGGTTCAAATGGTTGGCTTCTAGTTGGCTGAGAATCTCTTTCGCTCGTTCATTCACTTCCCTCGGAACTCCGGCGAGCCGAGCGACGTGAATGCCGTAACTCTTGTCGGCCCCGCCTTGGACAATGCGATGAAGAAAGACCACGTTGTCATCCCATTCCTTCACCGCTACGTTCCAGTTGCGAACGCCAGGCAGCGAACGCTGCAGATCGATCAATTCGTGGTAGTGGGTTGCGAACATGGTTCTGGATTGGTTCTTGTTGTGCAGATGCTCCACAATGGCCCAAGCTAAGCTCAAGCCATCGTAGGTGCTGGTCCCACGACCTATTTCATCCAGGATCACCAACGATCGTTCGGTTGCCGTGTTGAGAATTCGAGCCGTTTCAACCATTTCCACCATGAAGGTGCTTTGACCGCGCGACAGTTCGTCGCTGGCGCCGACTCGAGCGAACAATCGGTCCGCGATTCCAATCGTTGCTTTCCTTGCAGGGACAAAACTGCCGATCTGGGCAAGCACCACTAGCAAAGCCGCTTGCCGAATGTAGGTGCTCTTACCCGACATGTTCGGGCCGGTGATCAACAGTATAGTGCCGTGCTCCGATCCAAGCATGGCATCGTTGGGTACAAACGTTCCCTTAGAAAGGGTTGCATCCAAGACGGGGTGCCGTCCTTCGTAGATCTCTAAGATGGGTTCGTCGGTGATGGTTGGGCGAACATACCCTTGCTTGATGGCAAGCTCGGCCAGCGCTGCGAGAACATCTAGTTCAGACAGGATGGCCGCGTTGATCTGCAACTTTTGAGTTTGTTGGTGAACGGACTGCCGAAGCTCGACAAACAATTCATACTCGAGCGTTTTCGCGGAATCATCCGCCGAAAGGACTTTTTCTTCGTAGTCCTTGAGCTCGGGCGTGATGTACCTTTCCGCATTCTTTAAGGTTTGCTTGCGAATGTACTGGATCGGAACACGATCGCGATGGGTGTTGGTGATCTCCAGGTAATATCCGAATACGGAAGTGAAGCCAACTTTCAAGCTGGGGATTCCAGTCAATTGAATCTGCTCTGCTTGATAACGTGCGATCCATTCTTTGCCACCAGCAGCAAGCTGTCGAAATTCGTCGAGACGTTCGTCGTACCCTTGGCGAATAAACCCACCGTCTTTCGCTAGCAGGGGACAGTCATCTTCAAGCGATACTTCCAACTGCTCTCGCAACGTTTCGCAAAGCTCGATCCGGCTCTGCAATTGTCCCAATCTTGCGGAGGAGCGTTCCTCCAATAACGCTTTCAACTTCGGTAACTGGACCAAAGATCGTCCGACCTGTTTGATATCGCGAGGACTCGCCCGGCCGGTTGCTACTCGAGCCAAGAGTCGCTCCAGATCGTAAACATCGTCCAGCAGTTCACGAACGGAATTCCGCAAACGATTTTCGCGTACCAGTTCGTCGACAGCGTCCAATCGCAATTCAATCTGTTCACGCGATACCAAGGGGCTTGCAAGCCACTGGGCTAATCGTCTAGCCCCCATCGACGTGACGGTTCGATCGAGAACCTCCAGCAACGATCCCTCGCGCGAAGCTGTTCGAATAGTTTGAGTGATCTCCAGGGATCGCCGAGTTGCAGAATCAATCTCCAGCGAACGCATCAATCGAGCTGGCAGCAATTGCTGGATGTGGTCCAAGCCTGTTTTTTGAGTCTCCTGAAGATACGCCAACGCTGCGCCGGCGGCACTCATTGCCAACGCATCTTTTTGGAACGTAGATGCCGTGTCTTTTGCATCGGCGATCGTCGTCCAGCCCATCCCCGAGAGATCTAGGATACCAAAATGTTCGTGCAAAACCCGTTGTGCTTCTTCAATCCCGAATTGCCACGAAGGACGTCGGCTGAGCGGCCAGCGTTCGAAATCCCCTTTGCTCAAGGTCGAGTCATCGTCGCGCACCAGGATTTCAGCCGGCTCCAGACGAGCGATCTGGTCCATCAAATCTTGGGCTCGGTATGCCCCCGCTTCAAAGCGGCCGGTCGAAAGTTCGACCCAGGCAACTCCCAGCCAAGCCGATCGTTCCTGGCCCGTTTTGCCCGGCGAAGGGTGAAACACGGCCAGCAGAAGATTTCCTGAACGTGGGTCTAACAGGGCGTCATCCGTCAACGTTCCGGCCGTAACGATCCGCTGGACCTCGCGTCGGACCAGTCCTTTCGCCGTCGCGGGATCTTCCACTTGTTCGCAAACCGCGACGCGAAACCCCTGCCGAACCAGCTTGGCTAAATACCCCTCCAGCTGGTGATAGGGAAATCCGGCCATCGGGATCGGGTTTTCCCCTTTGTCACGGCTTGTTAAAGTCAGCCCAAGAACGCGAGCGACCGTCTTCGCATCATCATGAAACAACTCATAAAAGTCGCCCATCCGGAAAAATAGGATCGCGTCGCCGCTGGCCGCTTTGGCTTCTTCGTATTGCTTCATCATCGGTGAGAGATTCATGGCCAAGATGCTACCAATAGCAAGCGAAGGAACAAGTGGCCAAACTTCAGCAGAATCAGGAAAACAAATGAAGCCGAGCGGTGTTTTCAATACAATCCCGGTTCCCGTTCAGCTAATATGGTATCGGCTGAGACGTTCAATAAGCCCGATTTTGATACTTTCCCGGTGGTACTACGCTAACTTTAAGGTGGCGAAAGCCTTTGCCCGACCGTGTGGGTATCCATCCTATGAGAATTTTCGTTCCAACAATCATGCAAAGATTAGCCAAAACAACCTCGTTCGCCTTCCTACTTTCGCTGGTTTCTGCGGCAATCGCTCAGCCACCCGGCGGGATGCCGCCATGGGGCAGCGGTGGACCAGGAATGGGCGGTCCAGGGATGGGCGGACCTCCCATGATGATGTCCGGCGGCGGATCACCTTGGGGTGGTGGCGGTTTCGGGGGACGGGGCGGAATGTCAGGCGGAATGGGCGGATTCGATCCATCCCAGTTCCTGACCCGAATGGACACCAATGGCAATGGCATGCTGGACCCGGAAGAAGCTCAAGGTCCTGCTCGGTTCATGCTGGATCGCATGGCTCGCGACAATCCAAAGATCGATATTTCCAAGCCTATTCCTATGTCGACGTTGACCGAAGCCTTTCAACGCATGCGCGGTGGCGGCGGCGGAGGTGGCGGCGGTGATGGACGCCCCGACGATGAACTGGCCCTGATCAACGAAAAATCTAGTTTAGTCGCTGGCTTCTCTTCGAAGATGGAGCTGGTTCCCGTCCCCGGCTTCGGTGCTATGGCCGAAACCACCAGCAGCATTCGAGTCGAAGAGCAGGACCTGAGAGAAGCAGAGGATCGCATCAAGCGGTACGACAAAAATGCGGATTCGACGCTCGATGAAACCGAATTGAAAGAAGGTCGATGGGGTGATACTCCAATGCAGTACGATCGCAACAAGGATGGGAAACTCACCAAGCAGGAACTCGCCACGCGACAAGCTCGTCGACGAACGCTCAAGGGTGAGCAAGAGCAATCGAAGAAAGATCAAGCCAACGTCGCAAAAAAGAAGGAAGTGACCGAAGAGAAAAAAGACAAGCCCAACCCGTTTGAGAAAACGGCCAGCTATCGTTTGACCGATAGTGAAGGCAAACCCGCCAGGCCTGCTGGATTGCCTGAATGGTTTACCAGGAACGATATCAATTCCGACAACCAAGTTTCCATGAATGAGTTCAATCGAAAGTGGACCGACGAAGTGGTTGAGGACTTCGCACGGTTCGATACCAATCGCGATGGACTCATTACGAGCAGGGAATGCTTGGCGGCAGTGAAGAAAGGGTTCATCCCCGGCGCTATTTCATCAGCGCCGGCAACGCCATCAACCATTGCATCGGCAGATTCAACAGGTGCATCGCCCACGTCTTCTGCTTCAACTGCAAAGCCATCGTTTGCTGCTCCCGCCAGCGAACGCATGAGATCATGGGCAGAATCGAAGATCAAGAAAATCGACAAGGATGGCAACAAATCACTTTCACCAGATGAGTTCAAAGAAGGGGACTTCGATCAAGTGGACGTGAACAAAGATGGGAAAATCGATTTGGACGAATATGTCCAGTTTCGTGATAAAAAGAAGTAGCGCTAGCGAACTTCGGAGAGACTACATAGATGTGCGTCGATGACTGCTTGTGGGCAGCTCCAAACCAGAAAGAACAAAGCTTCGCAGCACCATCGACCCACCTCGTGATCCTCGACAAAGCCTGCTCCTTTGGCGGCTGCTAAAGCAGACTGGGTTGCTTGCAGAGCCAAGTCGTTTGCTCCTTTACGGAACAAAACCAGGTCTCCAGTCGCATCCCCCGATGCAAATTGAAGAAGCTGGCTCCATTGAGCACGCCAAATCTGAACCCACTTGTCCGCAGTCGCACGAAGCTCCGGACGATTCATGGCTTCGCGGCAGAGGAACTCGATCGCTTTCGCTGCATGCCCGATCGCTAAGGCCGAGGTTTGAAGCCCACCAGCACCGTTCGTGCCAGTAGTTACCGAATGACCAGATCGAGTCGCATTCATGACGTTCGCGCAGGGGCCATGAAGAAGATCGTCCTTCGTAACCGCGACTTCCTTCAACCGAACGACGTCGGTACAGCTGGCAGGCAAGCCAATCAGCGGCATGCCCGGTGAGCATGAAACGTTCGGGAGGCTTGTTGGTACGGCAAACAACATTTGCGAGTGAAGCAAGTTGTGGTTCCTGTGTTCATCCGCTTCGTTGGAATCATTGCGAGCCGCTTGTTCGATTGCTCCAATGACGATGATGTCGGCATGTGCAGCTCCAGTCACCCAGGGGCAGTAACCGTCCAGCAACCACCCGTTGTCTGTTTTCTTGGCGACCAACGGCGGTTGGGCAAGATGTCGATGACTCGTTGAAAGTTGACTGATGCCGACGGTTGCGAACCATTGCCCGGATCCGACTTGCGTTGACAATCGCTCGCGAGCCGAATCGTTATTGCTTGAATCGATTCTGCGCATGGCAGAATTTCTCTGCGTCATAATAAACGCGGTGGTCAAGCATCCAAATGCAAGCCACAAGTAATAACGGATCAGCGATTCAGGGGCGCTGGAGAATTGATTTTCCCATGGGGCGCAACGCCGAATCATCTCGCCGGGAAAATCGTCGATCGACCGCAATCGCTTCGAGGATTCTCGCAGTTCATCGATCGACAACTGCGTTGCAGTGCCAGGGGGGGCGTCGGAAAGCACCGAAGGAAGTTCAGGGAATATTGGCGTCATAGACCCAAAGTGTACCAGTTTTATCGATGCTATTGAATGTTCGAAGTTTTCTGCGATAGAGTGTACTTGCGATAAGACAACCTTTCACAGATCGAGGAGGTCATGAAGCCAGAATTCTCGTGGACGCGATGTTCGTCACCCCGCCAATAGTCCCGTTCTTCTTCCTTTGGGGCAAGGTGTCTTCCCTAAAACAACTAACTCGAACTAGAAGTCGTAGTTCAAGTTTTGGGATTATCCTTCAGGATCTTCCAGCAACTCCTGCAATCGTAGTCTTAGTTCCGGCGAGAAGCGGTCAAGCCAAGTTGAATCAAGGAGCCCAATCGAAATCATGTCCAGTAAATGTACTTGATCTTTTCTTCGGAATGATGTCAGTTTCATCTTGATTAAACGGTCGAACGGTAACGTGCGAGCATCCTCGATCCACTCAAATTGGTCGATATCTGGAACTGCCTCAGAATACTCTTCTCGCACCTCCTTCCCGGCAAATACCACATGTACCGCATCCCGAGCTTTTGCATTAGGCCCGTCCAGAAACTTCGTAACTCCCGCCGCTCGTCGGAAGATAAATCCCGCAGATTCGAGGACTGGGATCGCCTTTTCCAAATCGGATTCCTTGAGAATGATATCCACATCTTGAGTGTTTCGGACCACGGACTCGTCGACTTGAGAAACCCAATGTTGAACGGCGTTGCCACCGATCACGGCATAAGGGATGTTGGCAACGTTAAGGGCACGCGTGACACGTCGTAATCGATCCTTGACCTTTTCCACGGCTCTCTCAATCCTGTCCCAGAGTGCATCACCGGAATACTTGATTTCGATCGTTTTTAAGCTCCTTCCGTCAAGTATACCACAGAATGGGGTAAAGCACCCCCTATGAAAACCCTGCCCGTCTACAACTCGACTTCCAAGTTTGGCTCATCAAGCGAATAGCATTGGAAACTTCACTCAGGTTCCGATGGTTCGAGGCCATCTTGCTTCGGGCAAGACGACTGACTGGCGATTTGACAGATCCAGACTGAACCTATTACGCATTAGCAACATCATTCGCTCTGAGGCAATAGCTTGTTTTTCTCGTTAAGAGACCTGCCCCCTTCTTTCTTCACTCGGTTAGTGACGAACGGAGCGCCGATCCTTTCATTCTTTTGACAGAATTCTGCTTTTTGAGAACTTCTGTGCCCAGGTATGGCACGCTCTCGAGGAACGTTTGGCAGTGTGGTTTGCCAGAGTCACAAGCTAGCTTGCGCCGTTCCGCTACCAAATTAGAGGGCAAATTAGAGGGCAAATTAGAGGGCCACTGGGCCAACCGTGGTTTGGACGAGTGCCTAATCGGTCGGCAAACATAGATGGATGGCCCCATGGGAGAGATCTTCATTGGGACAGAACCAGTTTCTTGATAACTTTGGTAACTTCAGCTACATTGCTGACGGATGCGGTCCTAGCGTTTTTTGCAAGCAACTGCAATTTCAATGTAGATCGCGGAATGGGACGAGAAACGCCAGGCAGATAGTTGTGTTTCCAGAGCAAATCGAATAATGCCTGATGCCGAGATCTCTCACGTTGAAAAAACGCCTGCCGCCTATCGACAACTGCGGATTTTTTTGTTGGTGTTACTATTCGCATTTATCTGGGCATTACAGACTCTTGTAATTCATTTAGCGCAGTTTGATTGGGTACCTTATATCGGACGCGGAATGTCGGACGTGATCCGCGACTTCGTATTCCTAACGTTCGTTCCGATTCGAGATGAAGCTGTAGCCGTGCTTTCGATTTGGATGATCATGCGGTTGGGGCGCGTCGATTGCTGGACTTATCTAAACCCATGCATCTTATATGTTTTCATGTTGATTACAGGCGCTGCGAGTTTGTATCTTGGTAGCAGTTCTTTTCAAGAGCCAGCTGCACACTTCCTGGTTCAATCGCTTGCGGGAACCGTTCAGTTGGGGGTAATGATTTTTCTTTTGAGCAAAGCTTTGCGACTTCGCCTTTGCCCAAAGAAAGAAAAACCGCACGCTGCGAGTCTTTCGATTCAGGACCTCTTTATCGCAATGACTGTTCTGTCGATTACATGGACTTTTCAAAACTTTGTTTGTTACCTGTTCCAAAATGTCGAATTCATAAGATTCTCTTCGTTGGGAACAACGACAACTTATTCCCTCGTCCAGTCCCTTGCGTGGATAGGTTGCATCGGCATTTTGGCGGTGCCAAACAGTCGACGTTACGTCAGTTGGATTCTTCTTGGAACCTTCATTTGTTTGGAGTTGGCTATGGTGTTTCACTTCATGCTGGTAATCGAGCCTCAAATAATGTCCGAGTCATCGGGCTCATGGATACCTGCGAGCCCGGCAAACCGAATCCGGCAATTCATTCAATCGGTCGTTCATCTGTTTTCGTCCATTATCTTCAGTGTTCTACTTCTGCGTTGGGCCGGTTATGAATTCACCGAGTGTTCGAAACAAGTTGACGAGAGCAAATCGATTGAATAGAGGGGTTCTTCTCCCATCCTAATGGCTAGAAATATTGGGGGCATTGGGTAGGCATCTGCCCTGCATAGTGCAGATCGGGACGGCCGAGTGATGGTGGCTGCTAGCCCCCAATTGGTATCTTTTCGCACCGCCCCCGGGAGTGTCAACACAAATATCGGGCCTCAAGTTATCCCCGTGCTCGTTCCCACCCCAGCTCCTCATCCCCCGACCCCTTCTCCTCGGAGTACCGAGGAGAAGGGGAGATAAGAATTGAGTGTGGTTGTATTCTGCCCGTTTCCACCTCGAGAGGGGAAAGGGTATAGTTTTTCTTGTTATTCTGACTCCCCTTCTCCTCCTCGGGAGGGGAAAGGGTTGGGGGATGAGTACGTTCGAGACTCTTGAGTACATTCACCGAAAACACGAAACGCATGAAAAAGGAGCCTAACTTCCTTGAGCCTTTTTTCCGTGTGTTTTGTGTGTTCCGTGGTTCCAAGATCGGTTTTTCTGTGGGAAATCGCGAGCTGACGCTGGCAATGGGGCGCGCCGCCTAGTCGGAATTCTGTCAATTTGGCGTTTGAAGCGATCCCCATTTTCCGAAATCGTCACACGTCCGTATTTTTTAAAACACCTAAGCCGTTTATGGGAAAAGACTTGCGTCGAAGCAAGGAAGGCGGGCGCGAACTTGGCACACAGATTGCTATAGCTGTGACTCGGTGTTGGAAAGCTTGATTTCTGGAACCTCGAGCAGTGCAGCGGCTTGGGCTCAACACACCTCCCTATCGCAATTCTCAAGTTAGACAACGTATTTTAGAAGGAATCACAAACATGGCATCGGGCGAAAAAATCATCGGTATCGACTTGGGAACAACCAACTCCGTGGTGGCAGTCATGGAAGGTACCGAGGTCAAGGTTATTCCCAACGCAGAAGGAAATCGGCTGACTCCTAGCGTGGTTGCATTCACCGACAAAAGCGAAACGATCGTAGGTGAACCTGCGAGACGGCAAGCCGTTACGAACCCTCGAAGAACCGTCTTCTCGGTTAAGCGATTCATGGGACGAAGGCACTCGGAAGTCGAGTCGGAAGAGAAGATCGTACCCTACCAAGTCGTCGGCGGTGCCAATGAGTATGTGAAGGTGCAGATTGGCGATCAGCAGTTCACGCCCCAAGAAATTTCCGCCAAGGTTTTGCGCAAACTGAAGGAAGCCGCTGAATCGTACTTAGGCCATCGAGTTAGCAAGGCTGTGATCACGGTGCCTGCTTACTTCAATGATGCTCAGCGACAAGCCACCAAAGACGCTGGCCAGATCGCCGGACTCGAAGTGGCTCGTATCATCAACGAACCAACTGCCGCAGCTCTTGCTTACGGCCTGGATAAAACCAAGGATCAAAAGATCATCGTCTTCGACTTGGGTGGCGGTACTTTTGACGTGTCCGTTCTCGAGGTTGCTACTAGCAGCGACGAAGATAATAGCAGCAAAGTGTTCGAAGTGATCAGCACCAGCGGTGACACGCATCTTGGTGGTGACGACTTTGACCAAGCTCTTGTAAATCACGTTGCGACCCAGTTCCAAAAAGATAATGGTATCGATCTTCGCAAAGACGCGATGTCGTTGCAACGTCTTCAGGAGGCCTGCGAAAAGGCGAAGAAGGAACTTAGCAGCCTACCTCAAACCGACATCAATCTTCCGTTCATCACGGCGGATGCGTCCGGGCCAAAGCACTTGCAAGTGACAATCACTCGAAGCACCTTCGAAAGCTTGGTCGACGATCTGATCGAACGTTGCCGCAAGCCAGTCTTGCAAGCTCTTCAAGATGCCAAGATGAAACCATCGGATATCGATGAGGTTGTTTTGGTGGGTGGATCTACACGCGTTCCGAAGGTTCGCCAAATTGTGAAGGACATCTTCGGCAAGGAACCTCATCAAGGGGTTAACCCTGACGAAGTGGTTGCCGTGGGTGCAGCCATTCAAGGGGCGGTCCTCTCGGGAGACCGACGCGACGTGCTATTGCTGGACGTTACACCTTTGACTTTGGGCATCGAAACCGAAGGTGGAGTTCTCACAGCTCTGATCGAGCGAAACACGACCATCCCGGTCGAAAAGAAGCAAACGTTTTCGACTGCTGCCGATGGGCAAACCGCGGTCACAGTGAGCGTGTTCCAAGGTGAGCGCAAGATGGCTCAACAAAATCGCTTGCTCGACCAGTTCAATTTGGAAGGCATCGATGCACAACCTCGTGGCGTGCCACAAATTGAAGTGAAATTCGATATCGATCAAAACGGAATTTTGAACGTCTCCGCCAAAGATCTGAAGTCGGGCAAGCAGTCGAGCGTGAAGATCGAGCAATCGAGCGGACTCAGCAAGGACGAAATCGAACGAATGCGTCGTGAAGCAGAACTTCATGCTGACGAAGATAAGAAGTTCGTGGAGCTAGCGGAAGCAAAGAACCGTGCGGATAACACCATCCACGGCCTGGAAAAAGCTATTAAGGATCAAGGCGAAAGCTTGAGTGCTTCCGATCGCGAACCGCTAGAACTGGCGATCAAGAAGGCTCGCGATGCGATTGCAACCAACGATGCCGCAGCCATCAAGGCCGCAACCATGGAGCTTGAGCAATCCGCTCAGGCTTTCCGTTCGACGCTGGGCCCTCAAGCCTCACCTGCAGGATCTCCTGCGGGCGATGCCAAGCCAGCCGGTGATGACGATGCGATCGATGCTGAATTTGAAGTCAAGAACTAGCTCTTCTTGAACCCAGCTTAACGTACAATCATTCTCGTCCCCCAGTTCTGCTGGGGGACGTTTCATTTGCAAAGTTCTTCGCCGATCATTCTTTACGGATCATTTTTTACTGATCCAACGTGAGACGCTATCCCGGGGGCAATTCTTCCTTTGACTCGCTTTCAAGATCCCATGTGGAGCTTGGGCCATTGTCCGGGAAATCGACCGTGCCGGATTCATGTTCGGCGGTCGACAGTTCCGCTTCGCCGTCGAATTCGACCATGGTGTCGAGCTCATTTTCAGGAATCGCAATATCTTGAAAAACGGATTCGGCTGCATTCTCGGCTAACATAATTTTCATGCGAGCGACACGACGCTTTGGTTTCATGAACGTAGAGAAAACAGCGGTCACGTTGTCTGATCCTCCGTCTTGTTTTGCCAGTTGGATCAGTCGTTTGCAAGCCGCCTTACAGTCCGTGGACTCTAGCAAGACCGCACAGATTTCATCGTCCGACAAGTGTTTGTTCAGTCCGTCGCTACACAGCAAAAGACCATCTCCATACTTCAGCTCGTCGCGATATACATCCGCGAAGACGTTTTCGGCACCTGCACCCAACGCATTTACCAGCACATTCGACCACTGCGACCGCTCTACTTTCGATGGGTCCAGTGTTCCCGCTTTCATCATTTGATTGGCGAGCGTATGGTCTCGAGTGACCAATCGCAATTTCCCATCACGTAGCAAATAACATCGCGTATCCCCGGCATGCACCACAAATAGTTTAGGCCATGCTACGTAGGCGAGAGTAAGCGTTGTGCCCATCCCCTCCAGCAGAGTATCGCTCTCCGACTTGGATTGAATCGTCCGGTGCGCATTCCCGATCAATTGACGAATTTCATCGACGAATGCGGCTTCGTTGTCCGATCCGATCCGAACAAGCCATTGGGAGCTATTTAGGACGGCGTTGACAAAAAACTGGATGGCCAATCGACTAGCCTCGCGGCCTCCTTTATGACCTCCCATGCCGTCAGCGACGAAAAACAAATACGCTAGAGGCCCTCCAAACAACCGCGACGATTCCGCTGCGTCCAGCGATCCTGATCGGACCACCATGCTGCGTGCTAGTTCTGTAACCAAGAATTGATCTTGATTATCTTGTCGTACTAGCCCCTTATCGGTTAGGCCAGCCGAGTACACTTCTACGTAGTTCATGGAAATCCATTCGTTGAAGCAAAACCGGCCCCATCTGCAAAAAAGCGGATCGCAACTGGGCCGTAAACGTGCTGAATGTGGGTGGGTAAAAACTGGATCAGCCCGCCTCGCGGCAAGCGTTACCATGGGAGAATAATGCGTTATAGTAAGCCTTGCGTTTTCGCTGACTACTCCCAACCTTCATTATACCCTATTCGGACTCGAAGCATGACATACTCCCTCCCTCGATTTCGAAGACTTGCGTCCTTAAGCCAAGTCGGTCCAGTCCTCACTTTCCTATCGGTTTTTTTGATGAGCACATTCATTCACGGGCAAGTACCACCTGCAAACGAAGATGAGTCTTTAGTCGTCATGGGGCATTTGCCCGATCCGCTAGTCGGACGCGACGGCCAGTTGGTTGCCGATCCAACCGCTTGGCCAAAGCAACGCGAGTATCTGCTTCAGTTGATTGGCGAGAACGAATATGGATTCGCTCCGACTCGTTCGGCCAAGGTCTCATGGACTGTTGTGGAGCAAGGTTGGATGTTGGATGGAAAAACCAAGCGAACTCAGATGGTGGTGACGTTATCGACGGAGGCAAGTGAATTAAATATCGACTTCGTTTTATTTAGTCCGGCCAAATTGAAAACGGCCAAAGGCTGTTTCTTGGGGCTCAATTTTCAAGGCAACCATACGGTGGACAAGGATCCGTCCCTAAGAATTCCGTCCAGTTGGGTTGCCAATTCCAAGGAAATTGGAATAACCGATCATCGTGCGACGGCTCAAATGCGAGGGGCCCAAGATGCTCGTTGGCCAATCCAAGAAATCAACGATCGTGGTTACGCAGTGGCGACTGCTTACTACGGGGATATTGATCCTGACTTTGACGACGGATTCAAGAACGGAGTCCATGCGTTGTTCCCCGATCATCGAGCGTCTGCGGAGCACCCCGGTCGATGGGGCACCATCGCCGGTTGGGCTTGGGGAATGTCGCGATTGCTGGATGTTTTGGTTCAGCAGCCCGAAATTGATTCGGCACGCATCGCTGCGATCGGCCATTCGCGTTTGGGTAAAACGGCGTTGTGGGCTGGGGCCACTGACCAGCGTTTTTCGATCGTGATATCGAATAACTCCGGTTGCGGCGGAGCTGCACTAGAACGTCGCAATTTTGGTGAGACAGTCGCAAGAATCAATTCGTCTTTCCCCCATTGGTTTTGTCCCAATTTCAAAAAGTACAATCAGAACGAAGCCGCATTGCCGTTCGATCAGCATGCATTGATAGCAAGTATTGCCCCGCGTCCTGTCTATATTTCCAGCGCGACAAAAGATTTATGGGCCGATCCTAAAGGGGAGTATTTGAGCGGCTGGTACGCCACACCTGTTTACCAGCTTCTAGGATATCAGGGGCTGCCGACCGAAGCACCGCCTGTCGCCGATACAAGCGTTGGCGATCGAATCGGCTACCATAATCGCACCGGCGACCATGACATTCTTGCATTCGATTGGCAACAGTTTATGAACTTCGCTGATCGGCACTGGAAGTGAGTTGAAGGTTGGTTCCAAAGTCGTTTTTTATCTTTTTCAAACCCAGTTCCAACTATGCTTGATCCGATTTCAATCCGTTGTTATTTTGATGGCCTTATCAAACCGCCTGGTTCGCTGGGTGTTTGGGAAGAGCTTGCGGAACGACTTTGTTGGATTCAGCAAACACTTCATCCCGTTGCAACCCCAGCGGAATTGATTGTGTTTGCTGCCGATCACGGGGTCGTTCAGTCTGGTGTATCGCTGTGGCCATCATCGATAACGTCGCTCATGATCGAGCAGATTGCAACGGGCAAAGCCGCATCTTCGGTGCTGGCTGCTGAATTTGGGATTGGCTATCACGTGGTCGACGTTGGATCCCTGTACGCGCCTAAAGTGGTTCATCCGAAACTCTACTCGCGAAGGGTTGCGGCCGGGACTCAGAATTTACTGAATGAGCCGGCTATGACATTGCATGAGTTTCGAGAAGCCATGTCCATTGGGGCGGATGAGGCTAGGATGTCGTATCTACGCGGAGCTAGGGTCGTTATTGCAGGCGAGATGGGAATCGGTAATACCACTTCTGCAAGTTGTCTCGCAAGACTTTTGGCCGACGTACCGTTGGAGCAGGCGGTGGGTGCCGGAGCCGGTACCTCGGACGATTCTTTTCATGCCAAGCAATTAGCAGTTCATGTTGCAACAGATCGTGTGTTTGAACGCTGTGGTCGCTCGATCGACGAATCTGCTTTGGCCTCCGTCAGTGGATTCGAAATAGTCGCCATGGCGGGCTTTTACATGCAAGCCGCCAAGCAGCGTCAGGTGATCCTGCTCGATGGCATGATCGCAACCGCAGGTGCATTAATCGCACAGCAGTACTACCCCGAGGTGATACACAGCATGATTGCGGCCCATGAATCTCAAGAAACTGCTCACGTTGGAATGCTGGAAAA
>Ga0247831_1002608_pt1 | contig 28700 bp, 22 predicted proteins | sample LaCruzMarch2015__9_FD_192406 | JGI IMG/M metagenome (GOLD analysis project Ga0247831, IMG submission 192406) | Freshwater microbial communities from meromictic Lake La Cruz, Castile-La Mancha, Spain - LaCruzMarch2015_1m | ecosystem: Environmental > Aquatic > Freshwater > Lake | place: Spain...
CAGCAAGTTGAAAACTCGCTGCCACGAGGAGAGCGGATTCAGCAAGTTGAAAACTCGCTGCCACGGGAGAGCGGATTCAGCAAGTTGAAAACTCGCTGCCACGGGAGAGCGGATTCAGCACGTCGAAAACTCGCCGCCACTCATTCGCCGAAAAGGGAAAGCTGATCGGCCGGCTCCGCCCTTCGCCGCGGCTTGACGGCTGACGGTCCGGCCGTGCCGCCCGATTCAAACCCGAGCAGAAGGTCGCGGGCCCGCGCGACCACCTGTTCGGGCACGCCAGCCAGGCGGGCCACGTGCACGCCCCAGCTTTTGTCGGCCGCCCCCGGCACCACCTGATGGAGAAAGACGAGCTGATCGCGGTGCTGCTGCACGAGCACCTGCGCGTTGCTCACACCCGTCAGACGGTCGAGCGCGGCGAGCTGGAGATAGTGCGTCGCAAACAGCGTGCGGCAGCCGATCCGTCCCTGCAGGTGCTCGACCACCGCCTGCGCGATCGCCAGCCCGTCGAACGTGCTCGTGCCGCGGCCGACTTCGTCGAGGATCACGAGGCTTCGAGGCGTTGCACGGTTGAGGATCCGCGCCGTCTGCGACATCTCCACCAGAAACGTGCTCGCGCCGCGGGCGAGATCGTCCCCCGCGCCGATCCGCGCGAAGAGCCGGTCGACGATGCCCACGCGGGCCCGCTTCGCAGGCACGAAGCTGCCCGCCTGGGCCAAGACTGCCACGAGTGCCGCCTGCCGGATGAAGGTGCTCTTGCCGCCCATGTTGGGACCGGTCACGAGCAGGATCGTGGGTGCCGGGTCGGGGGCCACGGCGGGCAGCGACGACAGCATCAGGTCGTTTGCGACCAGCGTTCCCGGCGGGAGCAGGTCCTCGAGGATCGGGTGGCGGCCTGCCTCGACAAAGAGGTCGCCGCCTTCCGTGATCTCCGGTCGCACCCAGCCCTTCGAGCGGGCCACGTCAGCCAGCGATCGCAGCACGTCGAGCGACGCGAGGATCGCGGCCACCCGGTCGAGGGCGACGCGGTGCTCGGCCACGAAGAGCCGGAGCAGTTCGAGCAGCTCGATCTCGCGACGCAGCGACTCTTCCTCCGCGCCGAGCACCTGCCGCTGGCGGTCGTCGAGTTCCGGTGTTGTATACCGTTCCGCATTCTTCACCGTCTGCTTGCGGATGTAGTCGGCAGGAACCTTCGCCGACTGGGCGCGGCCAACCTCCAGGAAAAACCCGAACACCCGGTTGAACCCGACCTTGAGTGACGGGATGCCGGTCCTCTCGATCTGCTCGGCCTGATACCTGGCAATCCAAGCCTTCCCGCCCGACGCCATCTCCGCAAGTTCGTCGAGGCGGCTATCGAAGCCCGGACGGATGAAACCCGCATCCCGGGCAAACACGGGGCAGCCCTCGCGGAGCGTGGCGTTGATGCGGCCAGACAGCTCCTCGCAGGGATCGATCGCGTCGCGGAGGGTGGCGAGAAGACCGACGCTATCGGCAAGCAGTGCGATCAGATCGGGGAGGATTGCCGTGGCCCGGCCGATCCGTTCGAGATCCCGCGGGCCCGCGCGGCCCGAGATCACACGGCAGATCAGCCGCTCGAGGTCGCCGATCCCGGTGAGCTTTTCGGCGAGTCTCGCGGCAAGTGACTGACTCGCGACGAGCGTCGCCACCGCGTCGAGACGGCCGTCGATCTGCGGCTTGTCGACGAGCGGGGCCGACAGCCATTCAACGAGGAGGCGTGCCCCCATCGGCGATTTCGTGTGATCGACCACGCCGGCGAGCGTGCCCTCGCGGCGGCTGCTTCCGCCTGCCGCAGATCGCACCAGCTCCAGGCTGCGACGGGAGGCCTCGTCGATCTCCATGCGGTGGCCCGGCCGCCATGCGGAAAGTGTTTCGATGCGGCCGACCGCCGCCGGCTCGTTCTCCTCGAGATAGGCCACGACACCGCCGGCCGCGGCGATGCCGGGGAGATCGGCCGGCAGGTCGAAGCCGAGCCCCTCCAGCCGTTTCCCGGCGAGCGCCCGACCGACCGCCGTCTGCGCTTGAGTATCGTCGAACCACCAGTCGGGGCGGGCCGTGACGGCGCAGCCGGCCGCGAGCAGACCGCCCGCCGCCTCGCGAAGGAGCGACGTGACACCGTCGCGATCCTTCTCCGCGCAGAGGCATTCGGTGGGCTCGAGCCTCTGGAGCAGATCGGCGACATCCTCGCGGGGCACCACGGCCGCCTCGAATCGTCCTGCTGCGACATCGATCCAGGCGAGCCCGCAGACGATGCTGTCGGTCTGTCTGGTTGCCCCGCCGCCGAGTGTCTCGATGCCGGCTGTCTCGATGCCGGTCGCCGGCGCAGGACTGGCCGTCCGCATGGCGACGGCACGGGGCACGATCGCCACGAGCCAGTTGCGTCTGGTCGGGTCGAGCAGCGACTCGTCCGACGCGATGCCGGGCGTGATGATCCGCGTCACCTCGCGGCGGAGAATGCCCTTGGCGGGCTTTCCATCTGTCGACAATGGGGCATCGATCTGCTCGCAGATCGCCACCCGGCGGCCCACAGCCACCAGCTTCACGAGGTGCACATCCAACTGATGATGCGGGAAGCCGGCCATCGGCAGGGCATCGGGCCCCTTGTCACGGCTGGTCAGCGTGAGGTCGAGGAGCGTGGCGGCCTCTCGGGCATCGTCCCCGAAGAGTTCGTAGAAATCGCCCATGCGAAACAGCACCAGTGCCCCTGGGCACCGGGCCTTCGCCGCCTCGAATTGCTGCATCATCGGTGAGGCCATAGGCGGGAAAATGTAGCAGCCTTTGACCGCACGCGCGACGCCGCGTACAAAACAGCTGGTTCGAACGCCGATGAGAGGCCCCTGCGATGGGGGCCTGTGAACCTGGTCAGGGCTTAACCGCAGCAGCCATAAGCAGTCGCTCCTTTGTGCGGTGGGCCTCTCATCGGCGTCCGGCCCTTTGTCCCCCGCACCGTTTCCTGGCGGGCAACCGATGGTTCAGAGCATTCCAGCCCCCGACGCCGGCACGTCCGCTGCTGCGGTGCGGGGCTATCAGGTGGTGGCCCGCCGCTACCGGCCGCAACGGTTTGACGAACTCGTCGGCCAGGAGCATGTCGCCCGCGGTCTCGCGGGCGCGATCGAATCGGGCCGGATCGGCCACGCCTATCTTTTCACCGGCGCACGGGGCGTCGGCAAGACAAGCGCGGCGAGGATCTACGCCAAGGCACTCGAATGCGGCAGCCGTGTGGGGGGCGAGCCCTGCAACGTCTGCGACACCTGCCAGGCCATCTCGGCCGGGCAGGATGTGGATGTGGTGGAGATCGACGCCGCCAGCAACCGCGGCATCGACGAAATGCGGCAGCTTCGGCAGAACGTCGCCATCCGGCCGGCACGGGGCCGCTACAAGACCTACATCATCGATGAAGTGCACATGCTCACGCGGGAGGCCTTCAATGCGTTGCTGAAGACGCTCGAGGAGCCGCCGGCACACGTCAAGTTTGTGCTCTGCACGACGGAGCCCGAGAAGCTGCCGATCACGATTCTTTCGCGGTGTCAGCGGTTCGACTTCCAGACGGTCGACGCTCCGGCGATCGCCCGTCGTCTGGCCCAGATCGTGGAGGCCGAAGGAGCGGTGGTCGAGGCCGAGGCCCTGACCCTGATCGCCCGCCGTGCGGCCGGCAGCATGCGCGACAGCCAGTCGCTTCTGGAGCAGCTGCTGGGATCGGCTGCCGGTTCGATCGGCGTCGATGACGTGCACGCGATCATCGGCACTGGTCGCGAGGAAAAGGTGGGAGCACTTGTCGCTTGCTTGGCGGCTCGGGATGCCCGCGGTGCACTCGCGGCATTCGATGCGGCGACCGCTGGCGGCGCCGACCCGGGTGGCGTGTTGGAGCAGGTGATGGCGGCGCTCCGCGACAGCCTGTTGGCGAGTGTCGGCTGCGGTGAGGAACTGATGCTCCAGGGCGCCGGCCTGGGAGTGGATCTGGCGGCGATTGGCCGGGAGACGGGCACCGTCACACTGTTGGCGATGCTGCAGATCGTCGACCACGCGCTGGCACGCATGCGGCTGAGTGGTCATGCGGCGGTGCTCGCCGAGATGGCCATCGTGCGGCTGGCAAGCCTCGAAGATCTTGACGCGCTCGCTGAGGCGGTGGAACGGTTGGGAGCGGCCGGACCGACCGCGGCTGGCGGTCAGGCAGCCCCGCGAATCGCGGCCCGAACGGCGGCCGCTGCCCCATCGGCGCCCCCATCTGCCGAGCCCCCGCGCGAAAAAAAAACGACCGACCTGATTCATCCGGGTGAGCCGGCCCCGGCCGTCGGTGACTCCGGGCCTTCCGTGGCCAGCACACCTGCTACGGTGCCAGGAGTCGCCGCTCAGCCGGCCACGCCGCAGCCAGCAGCCGCTCAGCCAGCCGTATCACAACTCACTCCGCTCGACGCCTGGCGACGCAGCGCGATGGTGGTCGGTGGGCTGGCGGTCGATTTCGCGGAGATGGCCCAACGGGCCGAGTGGCGTGACGACGTGCTCGAGGTCGTGATGCCACGTGCCGCTGGCAATGCTGCCTCGTTTCTCCGGCGTCCCGAGATCGCCGCGGGGCTGATGCGAGCGCTGGCCGACACGGTCGGGAGGCCTGTGCGGCACAGTCTGCTCATCGACTCCGCACCCCAGTCTGCACCCCAATCCCTCCCTCAGGCCGCTGCGGCCGACACCGAGCCAGCGGGATCGCAGCGCCGGGCGGCAGAACGTGGCAAGCCGCCGGTATCGCAGGCGGCCATGCTGAGGGAGGCGGCGGAACACCCGCTGGTCGTACACGTCCGCACGCTGTTCGACGCCGCTGTTCGTAAGGTGGATCCACCACGAGCAAGGCCGACCGCTCCAGTGGTCGAGCCGATAGTCAACGCAAGCGGGGTTGCCGCGGTGGCCGACGGGGATGAATCGGATCAGACCATCCCGCACGACGACGGCGGTGGAGCGGGTGATGGAGGCATCGATGGCTGAGGAACGCGGCCCGGTCACGAGGCTCATCGATTATTTCGCCGATCTGCCCGGCATCGGACGCAAGTCGGCCGAACGGCTGGCCTACCACGTGCTCGGCATGTCACGGGCCGAGGCGATCGCCTTCGCCGACGCCATCCGGGCCGTCAAGGAAAATCTCCGCCCCTGCCGCACCTGCTTCAATCTCGCGGAAGGCGATGAGTGTGGGATATGCCTCGACCCAAAGCGTGACCGCGGTCTGCTCTGCGTTGTAGAGCAGGTCCGCGACCTCTTGGCGCTTGAGGAGGCCGCGGGCTACCGGGGGGTCTACCACGTGCTCCAGGGACGGGTCGCGCCGCTGGAGAGCAGCGGCCCGGACAGGCTGACCATTGATCGGCTCGTTGAGCGGGTGCGTCAGGGAGGCTTCCGTGAGGTGATCATGGCCACCACGCCGAACGTCGAGGGGGATGGCACGGCGCTCGTCATCGCCGGTCGACTCGCAGGGCTGCCGGTCGTGATCACGAAGCTGGCCCGCGGTCTCACCATGGGCGCGTCGCTGCAGCATGCCAACCGGGAAATGCTCGCAGACGCGATCTCCAGCCGACAGAAGCTGTAGGATGCGGCCAAACAGGGTATCCTTACGCACGTAGGCCCCTACGTGGCGAGGTGGCCTGTTGCCAAGCTTGTGGTCTGTTGCAAGCCGGTGCCTGTTGCAAAGCAGGTCAGTGAAGCCATGTAGAGAAAGAGTCAGCCCATGCGGATGTCGTTCGGCCAGGAAATGCGGATGGCGCAGAAGCAGGTGCTTGCGCCACGCATGATCCAGTCGATGGAGATTCTGCAACTGCCCGTCATGGCGCTCGAGGAGCGGATCGAACAGGAAATCCAAAACAACGAGACGCTCGAGGTGGACGAGCCCGGGCTCGAGGAGGCGGGGGGCGGGGCCACCGTGACCGAGACGTCCAACGGGCCCCTGGATCCAGGGACGGAGGCATCGGCAAAGACGGTCGACGAGCGGCCGTTGATCGTGGATCAGGATCATGCCAACCAGGCTGATTTCGAGCGGTCGTACGACTGGTCGAACCAGTATCCCGACTCGGATGACGACCGCAGCCGGCCGTCGGCATCGCAGATCGACGATGCCGGCGACCGCTACTTGGACGCCATGGCCAACATGGCCGAGCGTCCCGAGACCCTCTCCGACCATCTCCACGACCAGCTTTCGAACTACGACCTGACTGAGGCCGAACGGCAGGCCGCCGACAAGGTGATCTACAACCTCGACATCAACGGCTACCTCTCCATGCCGCTTGAGGAATTGATCGACCCCGATGGCCCGCAGGATCAGCTCGCCTTGATGCAGAAGGCTTTGGCGGTGGTGCAGGGGATGGATCCGCCAGGTGTCGGGGCCCGCGATCTCAGGGAATGCTTGCTCTTGCAGATGGGCCCTGACATGCCGAATTTCCGGTCGTTGCGCCGGCTGGTGACCGATCATCTGGAGGACCTAGCCGGCAACAGGCTGCCGCTGATCGTGCGGAAGACGGGCCTCACGATCGAGCAGATCGAAGGACTGCGTGAGCAGCTTCACGGTCTCAAGCCCAAGCCGGGCGCCATGTTCAGCCAGCCCTTCGTGCCGGTCGTCAAACCCGACGTCTATGTCGATCAGCAGCCCGACGGAACGTGGAGTGTGCGGCTCGAGGAGGTCGATCTGCCCAATCTTCGAATCAGTCCGACCTACCGGGACATGCTCCATTCACCCGCGACTCCCGCCGCCACCCGCGAATACATCAAGCGGAAGATCAATGCCGCCCAGTGGCTGATCGAGTCGATCGAACAACGGCGCAGCACGCTCCTGAAGACAACGCAGGCGATCGTCGACCACCAGACGCGATTCCTCTCCGAGGGCCCCGAGGCGATCGAGCCCCTCAAGATGCAGCAGATCGCCGACCGCATCGGGATGCATGTCACCACCGTCAGTCGGGCCGTCGACGACAAGTGGCTGCAGACACCCCGCGGCTTCTTCCCCCTGAGAAGGTTTTTCGTGGGCGGCACCGTCAGTGCCGATGGCGACGAGGTCGCCTGGGATACCGTCCGCGTCAAGCTCCAGGAAATCATCGACCAGGAGCCGAAAGACAAGCCCTACAGCGACGACGATCTCATCAAGATTCTCAGCAAGCAGGGAATCACCCTGGCCCGCCGGACGGTGACGAAATACCGCAAGTCGATGGACATTCCCTCCTCCCGGCAGCGTCGCGACTGGAAGCTGGTGCGGGACGGCAGTCCGTCGGAGTCGCCATCCAGTTTCTCGGCCGAGTTGCTCGCCGAGTCTCCTTCCGATGAGGATGCCGCGGAGGCCGAATGATGCGGTCCCCTGCCGGGGCCGACTTGCTGGTTTTGCCAGCAGGCTTCTAGGATGCTGTCTCCCCCCAAAGGCTGCAGCGGATTCAATCGCGGCCTGTGCAGGATCCCACCATGCGATGCCCCTTCTGCCGTGCCGATAACGATCGTGTCATCGACTCGCGTGCTGGCGATGATGGCGCGTCCATTCGCCGCCGCCGGGAATGCGTCGGCTGCCGCCGCCGCTTCACGACCTACGAGCGGGTGGAGCGGCAACTGCTGGCCGTCGTGAAAAAGGGGGGCGATCGAGAGCCCTTCGATCGCGACAAGATCAAACGCGGACTCGCGAAGGCCTGCTGGAAGCGGCCGGTGACCGAGGAAGACATCGAGGGCGTCGTATCTGCTCTTGAGGCGGAACTCTACGGCACCTACGAGACCGAGGTGCCCAGCATGGTGCTCGGCGAGCGGCTCATGGAACTGCTGAAGGCGCTCGACACGGTGGCCTACGTCCGGTTCGCCAGCGTCTATCGCGAGTTTAAGGACATCCGGGACTTCGTCGACGAACTCGAGCCGATCCTCGCCGAGGCGACGATTCAGGAACGCACGTAGTCGCCTCCGATGCCCCCCGTCTTCTCCTCCAGGCGGACAGATTCGATCGACATGCCCCAGTCGATAGACTTGCACATGTCATAGATCGCCAGGGCCGCGGCGGTAACGGCCGTGAGGGCCTCCATCTCGACACCCGTGCGGGCGGTCGCCCGTACGATGGCCTCGACGACCACAAGGTCAGGCTCAGGAAAAGCCAGCGACATCTCGACCGAGTCGAGCGGCAGCGGGTGGCAGAGCGGCACGATATCGCTGGTCCGCTTGGCGGCCATGATGCCGGCGAGGCGGGCCGTGGCGATGGCGTCGCCCTTGTCGAGTTCGTGGGCACGGATCCGGCGGATCGTTTCGGGAAGGGCCCGCAGCCTGGCCGATGCGCGGGCTGTGCGGAGCGTTACCGGCTTTGCGCCGACGTCGATCATGCGGATGCCGTGGGGAGTGGTCATGGGCGGCAGCATACCGCGCTCGCGCCCTCGGTGGCAGCAAGTTTTCAACGTGCTGATTGGTCCCCGTGGCAGCGAGTTTTCAACGTGCTGATTGGTCCCCGTGGCAGCGAGTTTTCAACTTGCTGATTGGTCCCCGTGGCAGCGAGTTTTCAACTTACTGATTGGTCCCCGTGGCAGCGAGTTTTCAACTTGCTGAATACACGGCACCGGCAAGATGCAATCTCGCCGCCACGAAAACCACGGCAAGATGAAATCTCGCCGCCACGAAAGGCACCGGCAAGATGAAATCTCGCCGCCACGAAAGGCACCGGCAAGATGCAATCTCGCCACCACGAAAAGCACAAGGGCCGGCGTGTCTGCGACACGCCGGCCCCTGGCTATGGGGTTGGACGCTCCTGCCTGCAGGCGACCGGTCCTAGACCAGTTCCTTGCGGGCACCGATCAGCGTGCGGAGACGTTCCGCCAACAGGGCGACGTCAAACGGCTTCTTGAAGCTCTCGTTGACATGGGCCCGGTCCACGGTGATCTGCGAGCCATCGTCAGGCAGTAACGCGATCACGATGGTGTCTGCATACTCGGGATTGCGGCGGAGATTCTGGCAGATCTGCTGGGCGTCGATCCGGCCGATCGAATAGTCCACCACGATGCAGTCCGGATGGAAGCTCTCAGCCTGGATGCCGGCCTCGAAGCCGCTGGCAGCCACCTGAATCTTGAAGGACCGCTCGACGGGGAGTTGCTTCTTCAGATTCTCGATCAGCACCTGATCCTGACCGACGAGCAGCACCTTCGCCATTGCCTCGTCCTCGAGGTCACCCAGCGGCATGCCATGCTCCTTCAGAAACTTGATCAGATATTCGCGGGGAATGCGGCGGTCCTGGCTGCCCGGAATGCGGTAGCCCTTCAGTCTCCCCGAGTCGAACCATTTGCTCACCGTGCGGGGAGCAACTTTACAGATCTTGGCGACCTGGCCTGTGGTAAAAACCTTCATCACTTGGACTCCATGTGGATCATTCGTGTCCGGAACTGTCCTGGCCAGCCCGCAACTCCTGAGCAGCGGAACCCAGCCCCCCTGTGACGCGGAAATTTCGTCGTGGAACCGACCGCGTCGTCGACCCCACGAAAGCCGGTCTGAAGCGCCGGGAGGGGGTGTGAGAAGGAAACAGCCACAACGGACGTCCGCAGACGCCGTCGGCCGGTTCCATGACTCGCAGGTGTCCCCCCCTGCTTCCACCCCGCGGCCGTGGCCTGGTGTTTTCACCAGGACACGTTCGCGGCGTGACCGTACAGAGGGTTAGATCGAAAGATCACGTCGTGCGACTTGAGCCGTTCTTGGGGAAAGCGCCGGTGGCACCGCGTGAACGGGCCGCGGACTTGCCATTCACGCCGCTTTTCTGGCCGGCCGGGCCACGGCCGCCGCCGCCGCCTCGAACCGCACCGAAATCCGTTTCGACACGCCCGACTCCTCCTGGGTGACGCCATAGAGCGTGTCGGCCGCGGACATCGTCTTTTTCGAATGCGTGACGACGATGAACTGCGTCGATGAGAGAAAGTCACGGAGCACGCCCGCAAACCGGTCGACGTTGGCCTCGTCGAGCGCGGCGTCGACCTCATCAAGCACGCAGAAGGGGCTGGGACGCGAACGGAAGATCGCCAGCAGCAGGGCGACGCAGGTCATCGTCTTCTCGCCGCCGGAGAGCAGTGAGATGCTCCGCGGCTCCTTGCCGGGGGGCCGCGACACGATTTCAACCGAGGTTTCGAGCAGGTCGACCCCCGGTTCGAGCACGATGTCGGCCTGGCCACCGCCGAAGACCCGCTCGAAGAGTTCGCGGAAGTGGCCACGGACCGTCTCGATCGTCTCGCCCAGCAGCCGTCGGCTCTCGTCGTCGATCCGGGCCACAAGCTGCTCGATTGCCAGTTTGGCATCCGTCACGTCGGTCAGCTGTGTCTGGAGGCCCGTGAGCCGCTCCGTCAACGCCTCGGCCTCCGCCAATGCCTCGAGGTTGACCGATGTCATCGTGGAGAGTTTGCGACGCAGCGTTTCGATCTCGGCATCGAGTTCACCGCGATCGGCCGGAATGTCGGGTTCACCAGGCCCAGCCTGTCCAGCCTGTCCAGCCTGCTCAGTTGAGGCCGCTCCCTCCCGGGCCGCGAGTTCCTCGATGGCAATGTCGTAGTCATCACGGATTCGCTCGATGATCCGCGTGCGGCGGTGCCGTGCCTCGCCGGCCTCGAGGTCATACGCATGGATCGTCTCGGCCAGCTGCGTCGCCGTGGATCGTACCCGATCAAGGACCGCGTTGACGCTGCGGCGGTCGGCTGCGAGCCGGTCTTGGCTGGCCGTGAGCTCCGCCAGAGCGGCCGTAGCCCGTTCCGCGGCCACCATCGACTCGGCGTGCCCCGCGGAGGCCGTCAGCAGTTCCAGGTCGACGGCCGACAGCCGCTGTTCGGCGTCGGCCCGCCGCCGTCGGGAGCTGTCGAGGTCGCCGCGGTGCGACTCGAGGTCGTTGAGCCGTTCCGTGACCCCGTCGCGGGCCCGTGCCAGCCGCTCCGCGCAGGTGGCCTGCCCGACGCGGAGTCGATGGATCTCGTCGAGCACCTCGCCGCGGGAGCGGTCGAGCATGTCGATGTCGCTTCTGACCCGCACGAGTTGATGCCGGGCATCGGCAAGATCGTCAGCCGCCTGCTCGGCGACGGTCTGGGCGGCATCGCGCGAGGCGGCCAGTTCGATCGACTGCCGCTCGGCATCGCGGAGGCTCGATTCGAGCGTGGCCAGCGCATCGCCGGCGGTGACCTGCTCGCGGCCGGTGCGTTGGAGTTCGGCCCGTGACGAGGCGATGCGTTCCGCGGCCTGTTGCTTCCGTCCCTGTGCCTGCCGGATCTCCTGGCGGATCGCTGCCAGATCGGCCTGCAGCCGCTCGATCAATCCGGTGGCGTCGGCCACGGTGCGGGTCAGTTCTTCGTGACGCTGATCGAGCGATCGGAGTTCGCTGCGACGGGCGACCAGCCCGGTGGCCACGCCCGACTGGCCGATCTCGAGACCGCCGTCGGCCGAAAGGCATTCGCCCCCGCGGGTAATGAACAGCGTGCCGGATGGTGCCGTGGCCAGCAGGGGGATGGCATCGGCGAGCCCCTCGACGACCCAGACCCTGCCGAGCAGTCGGGCCACGGGCGACGGACCGCCAGCCAGTGCGGAGGCGTCGGGGGTGGGGCGGTCGGCGAGGCCGATCAGTCGGTCGAGCCGACCCACCACGCCCGCATGGCCCTCCGCGTCGAAGGGGATATCGTGCCGCGATGTTCGTGCCGCCAGAAAACCGATGCGCCCACCGGCTGCCAGTATCGCCTGGGCCGCGTCGGTCGCGGACCACTCAGCCTGCCAGCGGACGAGTTCGTCGAGCGACTCGATGACGAGAGCCTGCCCGAGCGTCCCGAGCGCGAGGTCGACAAGCGGCGCCCAGGCCACGTCGGCGTCGACCATGTCTGCCAGCGGACCGATCAGCCCTGGAACGCCGCGGTCGGGCCCGGTCTCCGCGAGCAGCTTTCGGGCAGCATCCGAGAATCCCTCCTGCCGGGTGACCATCTCGCCGAGCATCGTTCTTCGTTCCCGGCAGGCCTCCAGCTTGGCCTGCCAACCGGCCAGCGCCTGCCAGGCGGCATCGACCCCCTCGGACCGTTCGCGTTGGGTGACGTCGAGGGTCTCGAGCTCGCATTCGACCGCGGACATTCTCTGGGTGAGCGCTGCGACGGTGCCTTCCCAGGTGGATGCCGATTCCAGCATCCGCGCCAACTGCAGCCGGGCCGCGTCGACCCGCGTCCGCCACGAGTCAGCCACGCGGTGTGATTCCTCGACGCGGGCGGCAGCACGGTCGAGATCAGACTGCAGCTTCTGGCGGGCCGTCTCCAGCTGATCAACCGTGGCCGTGCGATGTGCCACCGCCTCCCGGGCCCGCGTCGCATGCTCATGCGATCCGGCCGCGGCCTCCTCGCAATCCGCCAGACGCTCGGCAAACCCGCGCGACTCCACCTCGATGGCCGCGACTTCTTCCCTGGCGGCTGCGACGGCCTGCACCGCGGCGAGTTGTTCTCGGGCGACCCGCCGCAGATCATCTGCCAGCCTTTCCTGTTCGATCGCGAGTTCGCGGCTCCGCGTCCAGAGACCTGCGAGCGTGGCCTCGGCGGCCGCGGCCCGCGCCTTGTCGGTGGCGAGTGCTACCCGGGCGGTTTCGAGCCTCGGCTGTAACGCGGCTTCGCTCTCAGCCAATGCCGTTCCGTTTTCGGCGGCTGCGGCCGACAGCGATTCGCTGGTGGAGAGTTCGTCGCGGGCCGCGGCCAGTAAGCACTCGACGCGGGCCACCGCGGCATCGACCTCCGCCAGGTCCTGCGACGCGGCTGCCAGCCGGAGTGTCTTCAGCCGGTCTGTCATCTGCTGCCAACGCCGGGCCCGCGCGGCCTGATGACGGACGGTCTCCAGGCGGCTCGAGACCTCACCGACGATGTCAGCCAGCCGCTGTCTGTTCTGTTCGCTCCGCTCCAGTCGGCGAAGCGCCTCGGTCCGCCGGGCCCGGAAGCGGGTGATGCCGGCGGCCTCCTCGAAGACGGCACGACGATCACGGCCCGAGGCCACGAGCAGCGCGTCAACGCGGCCCTGCTCGATGACGCTGTAGGCTTCGGTGGCGGCTCCCGTTCCGGAAAAGAGTTCGCGGATGTCCCGCAGCCGTGAGGCTTCGCCGTTAATGAGGTATTCATTCTCGCCGCTGCGGTAGACGCGGCGGGTGATCTGCACCTGCGGTGCATCGACCGGGAGCAGGGCGTCGGCGTTGTCGAAGATGAGCGACACCTCGGCCGCGTTGAGCGGCTTGCGGCCACCTGATCCGGAGAAGATCACGTCGGTCATGTCGCGGCCGCGCAGGCTGCGAACGGACTGTTCGCCGAGCACCCATTTGATGGCGTCGACGACGTTCGACTTGCCCGAGCCGTTCGGGCCGACGATCGCGGTGATGCCCGCCGGAAACTCGAACCGCGTCCGGTCGGCAAAGCTCTTGAAGCCGAACAGTTCGAGGGCCGTGAGCCTGGTCATGACGGCTCGTCCGTGGTCGGGGCCGCGTCGGCGGCACCGTCGCCGGCCGGCGCGTCCTCGTCAGATGGTGCGGGAGGAATGTCGCGGCTCCGTGCGGAGGCCTCTTCGTGGATACTCATGCGACCGTCGTCCTCGGCCACGGCGTCAAAGACGAGGCGGCTCTCGAGCGCGTGATGGGAGCTGGCCTGCTGGAGGAATTGAACCACGTCGGGATAGGTGCCGCCGAGTTCCACGATCCCACGGATGATCGCCTCCACGCGGGCGGGAACGTCGGTCTGCTGGTCGGGATCGCCGGCCACGAATCGGCTCACACTCGCGGTCGGGCCGTCGACGACGACCACGATCGTCGGCCCGGCCTCGGCCCGAAGCCCGTCCCCGATTGGATGCTCGGTGCCGAAGAGCACCACTTCCGGCCGGCGGCTGCGGGTGACGTGTACCAGCGGCGGCCCCTTCACGTCGAGCACGTGCAGGGAGCAGGCGTCGCCGAGCTGCTCGCCGCGGACGAGCGGAGACGTGGGGTCGATCTTCCACAGCCCCCGAAAGCCGCCGTAGCGGGTCTCGGCACTGGTGCTCGTGAGCAGGGAGCGAAGGGCGTCGATACCGTTGGCGTCGTCGAGCGTGCCGAGTGCGGCGAGTGCGGCCGGTCGGGCGGTTCGGAGGCTGGTGGCCGCCTCTGCCAAGTGGGTGGCGGCGACCGACTCGCCGAGGTAGGCAAGCGCCTCGGCGGCGGCAAAACGAATCTCGGCATCCTTCGACTCGAGGGATTCTCGGAGCATGGGCACCGCCTCTTTGCCGATTGCCTCGAGACGGATCGCCGCTCCCGGCGCCGTGACTGGATCGGAGAGCTGCCGTCGCAGGAGTTCGAGCCGTGCATGGCGGCCGCCCGGTGGCTCGACGACGGCCATGCTGCGGATGACGCGGACGTAACGACCGAGGCTGTCGGCATAGACGGAGGGAATTTCCAGTTCGATGTACCGGTCCGTTTTCGGGGTGGCGGCTCCCCGCTTGGAGCCACGGATTGCGGTATGGAAGCGGCGATTGATGCAATCGCCGATCCGTTTGGAGAGGCCGATGGACCGGTGTTCCGGGGCGAGAATCAGTCCGATCGGCCGCGACTGCAGCGAGACGCCGCCGCCGGGCACCTTCGCGCGGAGCTTCGATACCGAATCGAGCGTGCCGGTGGAGACCGGATCCACCAGCAACGGTCCTTCGGCGACGCCCAGCACGTGCCCGTCGCGGATGCGGCTGCCCAGCACCGCCATCTCTGCGAGCCGCGTCTCCATCAGCCAGCCACCGGCGAGGCTGGTGGTCTCGGCATCGGGCGGCACTTCGATGTGGATGTCGAAGCGGTCGCCGCGGCGAACGCCGGGGGGCAGGTAGCCATGTGCCCAGACCAGCGACGTGGAGGTCGATGCCAGGAGCCCGTTGGGTTCCACGACGCCCCTGGCTTGCATGTCGGCCATCAGCGATTGCCGCTGGGCGTTGGGAGGGGGATCGCCGCCCGTACCGGCGAGTCCGGTCACGAGTGCCGCGCGTTCAACCCGCTGCGGATTGAGCCCATAGGCAGCCGCATAGTCGCCGATGAGTTTTGTGTCGGCCTCGATGCTGGTCAGGGCCTCGATCTCGGGGCTCTGGCTACGGATGGCGGGGCCGGCGCAGCCGATCATGGTGGCGACCGTGCACGCGACCACACACGCGACCATGAGCATGTTCGCGACGCCGCACCGCACCAGCGGCGTGGTGCCGCCCGCGGAGGAACGGTCGGCGGCTGGGCCGGAAGGTCGGCCGGCGATCGATTGAAAGTCGTCGTGCATCGGCATCGCCATTCGTCTCGTCGTGGGGCTCGCCGCCGAGGTGGGCACGGCCGGCGTGCGACTCTGGAGGCGATCAGTCCCTGAGGAAGGGCGGGAGATTAGGTGCCGCACCGGGGGCGGTCAAGGGTGCTTGGCCGGATCAAAAGCCGCCCTCAAGCGGCGGCGAAAGCCCTTGGCCGCGGCAGAGGTGCCTGCTACGGTTCGCCCCCCGGCCGGTCGCCATGGTGCGTCGGGGGCTGCAGGATCGGCGGCAGGCTGCATGGCACTCAAACGACACCCGGATAACCGCAGGCCGAAGACTCAGGGAGTTTCACACACGTGCGATCGACACAGCAAGAACAGCAGCTCCGGATTCACGTTCGTTGGATGATCCGACGCGACATGCGGGAGGTGCTCGGCGTCGAACAGGAGGCCTTCGAGTTTCCCTGGTCCGACGAGGACTTCACCCGTTGTCTGCGGCAGAGAAACTGCATCGGCATGGTGGCCGAATCGGGGGATTCCGTGGTCGCATTCATGATCTACGAACTGCACCGCAGCCGTCTGCACGTGCTCAACTTTGCCGTAGCGCGATCGCATCGTCGGCTCGGCGTGGGCACACGCATGATGGAGAAGCTCATCGGCAAGCTCACTCCCGAGCGGCGGAATCGGATCGTGCTGGAGGTGCGGGAGACCAATCTTCCGGCGCAGCTCTTCTTCCGCTCGCTGGGCTTCCGCGCGATCTCGGTCCTGAAGGACTTCTACCAGGACACCACCGAAGACGCCTACCTGATGCACTATCTCTCTGCAGCCTCCGTGGCCGCGGAGACGCTGCCTCGGCGGATGGCAGGATGAGCCACATCTCGCTTGAATGACGAGACCGCCCAGCCCGGTGTTGCAGGGTCACTGTGATGTGAGCCAGGCGTCGACATGGGCGACGCGACGGCGAAGGCCGATCAGGGCGTCGTCGGGCGTGCCGGCGACCGCGAAGACCGTGAGCACCGGCGTGCCGGCGGCCAAGACCTGACCGGGGCGGGGAATATCGGCCAGTGCCGGCCATCCACCGTCGGCCTGCGTCCAAGGCGTTGTTTTCGCCGCCAGCCCGTCGATCAGGTCCTGCGAGATCGGAATGTGCCGTGGGGCGAAAAGCACTGCCTTGGCCCATGTCGCAGCCGGCTGCGGTGAGGCCGGCGGCTCGAGTGGCCTGATGAAGGGTGTGGCAAAGCCGCAGGCCTCCATGTGGTGGCCTGCGATCGAGCCCGCCCCCGAACGCTCGAAGAGTTCCATCGAGGCCGTCGGCCGCGGATTGACCTCGATCACCATGAGGCGTCCGGTCGTGTCGACGACGAGATCGACGCCGATCAGACCCACCGGCTGAAACCGCGACGAGAGCACGTCGCCGAGACGTTCGAGCGGAGCGATCAGCCGGTCGACCATCGGCAGGCTGCCTGGAAAACGGAGCGCCACAGCGCCGCACCAGGCATACCGGCCAGCATGGCACCACGGCTCTCCGAGCAGTTGCCGGCTCGCGCCGATCAGCCGCGCGAAGCCCTGCCCCATGCAGTACGACGCAGACAGGGGGCTCCCCGCGATGACGCGTTGCCAGCGTTGGATCGCACTCGATGCGACGGCCGGGCGGGCCGCATGTTCGCAAGCCGCTTGCGGCGTCCACAGGCGGATGCCGCGGCCCCCCGCGCTTGCCAGAGGCTTGACGAGAAACGTGCCGTCCGTCGCCACGTCATGGGGCGAAGATAGAGTCTCGGGAAAGTCGAGCCCTGCGGCCCGGGCCGCGGCGGCCAGTTCAGCAGGGTCACGCAGCTGTCGGACGACGGCCGCCGTGTTGCCAGCCAGCGGTCGGGTGCGGGCGATGGCATCGACGAGGTCGGGATGGTTTTCAAGCGCGCCTGAGTAGGCCCAGGCCGCGGCTGGTGGAAACCGGGCGGCCGCGGTGAGCAGGCTCCACGGATACCCGGCCACGAGAGCCCCGTCGCCATGGGCTACGGCAACCGCCTGCCGGGATGCCGCCTGCAGGTCGAGATCGCAGAAGAGATCCGCAGCATGCACAGCCCAACCGGCCCGGCTGGCCGATTCGGCCAGCGATCGGACACTCGCCCCCAGCAGGACGAGCGGGCCACGGGGCTTCGAGGGCATCGTCTCATCGACGCTGCTCGGACGACTCACCACGTTCACCTGCTCTCCAGATGCCGTTCTGGCCATTTGCGATGGTATCGTCGTCTCGTGTGTGCGGGGCTGCATTCAAAAGAAAGGGCTTTGACGGAGCCGGCTTTCAAGGAGCCGGGGCTGAATGGTATCCTCTGCCCTTCACTGCACGGTATGTAGATCCCCCTCGAAAAGGAGACCAGCGTTTATGTCGATGTATATTGGTGAGGCCCTGACTGGCGAAGGCAACGAGATCGCCCATATCGACCTTCTGATCGGCAGCAAAGACGGCCCGGTTGGTGTGGCGTTTGCCAACGCCTTGGCCCGTCAGAGTGAAGGGCATTCAAACCTCCTGGCCGTGCTCACACCGAATCTGGCCGTGAAGCCCGCCACCGTCATGATCACGAAGGTCACGATCAAGGGAGCCAAGCAGGCCGTCCAGATGTTCGGACCAGCGCAGGCCGCCGTGGCCAAGGCTGTCGCCGACAGCGTTGCCAGCGGTGTGATCCCGAAGGCCGAGGCGGAGCACCTCGTGATCGTCTGCGGAGTGTTCATCCACTGGCTCGCAGAGGACGACAAGAAGATCTACGAGTACAACTACAAGGCCACGGTCGATGCCATCGCCAATGCGATGCACGGCAAGCCCACCGTCGACGAAATGGTCGCCGGCAAGGACAAGGCCGCTCATCCGTTCCGGGGATTCTAGTTACACGCAAGCAAAGCCATCCATGGCCTTTGCTTGCTTGCGGTAGGAGAAGGCATCCTGCCTTCCTGTTACACGCAAGCAAAGCCATCCATGGCCTTTGCTTGCTTGCGGTAGGAGAAGGCATCCTGCCTTCATGTTACACGCAAGCAAAGCCATCCATGGCCTTTGCTTGCTTGCGGTAGGAGAAGGCATCCTGCCTTCCTGGTGTCATGAAAGTAAAGTAAACGCAAGCAAAGCCATCCATGGCCTTTGCTTGCTTGCGTGAGCACTCGGTCGCGTACAAATTCAGGGGGTGGGCACATCGTGCCCACCCCCGTTTTTGTGACAAGCATTCGGTCCTTCGTCGAGGCGCCTTTCAATGACCGCATCGCGGATACTCATTCAACTCGATTGCGATCCTCAGCCGAGCACGTTCGACGCCGTCGTGGCAGTCGATGCCGGCGCTGAGGTGCTGCTGCGGCACGGCAACGTGACCCCTGAATCCGCCGTGCCACTCGTGCACGGGGCGATGTTCACGCGGGGTGGCGCCGACCTCGCATCGACGGCGATTTTTATCGGTGGCTCCGATGTGGCCGCCGCAGAGGCGGTCTTTCAACAGGTCCAAAAAACATTCTTCGGGCCGATGCGGGTGAGCGTGTTGCTCGATCCAGCCGGTGCCAATACCACGGCCGCCGCCGCCGTTGTGGCGGCAGGACGACACCTGCCGCTGGGCGATCCCACCACCGCGGCGACACTGCGGGCGGTTGTGCTTGGCGGCACCGGTCCGGTGGGACAGCGGGTCGCCCGGTTACTGGCCCGCAAGGGGGCAACAGTGGCGGTCGCGTCGCGGTCATTGTCGCGAGCTTCAGAAGTCTGCGGTCGGATCGGGGCGTCCGTGCCGGGGGGCCGCCTCGAGGCGGTCGAGGCCAACGGGGACCTGTCCCCCGGGACACCCCTGGCCACATCTCTTGCCGCGGCAGACCTGATCGTGGCCGCAGGGGCCGCGGGAGTGACACTGCTGGCCGCTGCAGGCCGGAGCCTGGCAGGTCGCGCGCAGGTTTTGATCGATGTGAATGCCGTTCCACCGGCGGGCATCGAGGGGATCATGGCCACCGACAAGGCGCGGCAGGATGCTGGAGCATTTCTCTACGGGGCGTTGGGAGTGGGCGGCACCAAGATGAAGATCCATCGCGCTGCCATCCGGCGGCTGTTCGCATCGAACGACGCCTGCCTCGATGCCGAGGATCTGCTGGCGATCGGCGAAGGACTCTGAGCGGGCGATCAAGGGGCCCGCTGCCCGAGCAGATGCACACAACGCCGCCGCCGCCTATCCTGGCAGCCTATCCTTGCAGCCTGGCGGCCTCTAGTCGCGTCGGTTGGGCCGCTTTGTGCCGAGTAGCAGCACGATCGCCATCAGGATCGAAACCCCGGCCAGCATCATGACGAGGTTTCGTCGCGCGCGGCGTGACGCCTTCTCGGCGGGCGTCAGCCGGCGAAGGGGGATGGTCGCATCGCCGCTGCCGACCGTTGTGACCGGCTCATCAAATGCAAGTTCGGCTTGTATCGCGCTTGGCACATTGGGCGTGGCCGGCACGTTGGGCGTGGCCGGCAACTGCGGCGTGCTCAGGTCAGGGCTGGGAACACGAAATCCACTCCCGCAGAGCGGGCACTCCGCAGCCTGCCCCAGAAACGCGACGCCCACGGCCACTGCAACACTGCATCCAGGGCATGCAATCGCGATCAGCGGCTCAGGCCCAAAGGCCGCCGGCGGCAACGACGACGATGGTGGCGAAAGACTCATGAAGAAACGCCCGGTCTGGGCTTCCGTGTCATGACGTACCAGTTGGGGACTCACCCCGCAGCCGCCGCATCATCGCCCGATCGATCAGGCGAGGGAAGAGGCGGGCCGCAAACGCGAAGCCTTTGGCCCGCCAGCCCGGCAGCACTTCGCGTCTCCGCCAGACCACTGCCCGTGCGATGATCCGCGCCGTGCGGGCGGCCGACATCGCCCTGCCTTGTGACCAGCCCGGCCTGCGGCCCGTGAGGAGGTGATCCCAGAACTCAGATTCGGTGGGACCGAGGCTTGCCAGCAACACGCCGATTCCCTCGGTCGCCAGTTCCAGTCGCAGTGTTCCGGCGAGCGACCGAAGTGCCGCCTTGGCCGCGCAATACTCCGCATGGGACGGCAACGGATGGTAGCCAAGGATCGAACCCACCAACACGATCGCCGGATCGCGGCCGGCACGAAGGGCCGGCAGCGACTCGCGGACAAGTTCGGCGGGGGCAAAAAAATCAACGTCCATGATCCGGGCCAGCGTGTCGGGCGATGCGTCGCGAAAGCGGCCGATCGCCCCGCTGCCCGCCGCCGCCACGACCAGATCGAGGCCACCGTGTTGCCTGACTGCCGTCTCCACCAGATGCCTGCGAAAATCGGGCGAGGTGATATCGCCGGCTTCATACAGCATCGTGCCGCCCGCCGTGCCGGTGGCCTCCTCCGCCACTTCCCGCAGGCGGTCGCCGCGGCGACCGGTTGCCAAGACCCGCACACCACGTCTGGCCAGTTCGAGGGCGACCGCACGCCCCACGCCGGAGGAAGCTCCGGTGACCAGGCCGCTCGAGCCGGCGAGCGTGCGCCGCCACCACAGCCGCCGCGGCGGATCTGCCACGGTCTGATCCGGTCGCCGGCTCATTGCTCGTGAGCCTCGGCAACGGCCGCGTTGCGGGCGAGCATGACGGCCGGCGACTCGTGCGGCACCACGGTCGCCTCCCCGGGGGGAATGCGGCCCAGCATGGCCGCCGGAATTCGACAGTGCACCGTGACACGGTCTTCCACGAAGTTTCGCGACAGCACCTCACCGTGGGCATTCAGCCAGGCGAGCAGCCGACCGTTGCCGGGATCGGTCTGGATGTCGACGTCGCGGAAGCCCCGGCTCAGGCATGCCGTGGTCGCCCGCTCGAGTTCTCCCAGCCCCTCGCCGGTGGATGCCGACACGCATACGGCGTGGGGATAGCGATTCAGGAGACTGCTCCGCGCCGCATGATCGGCTATGGCATCGATCTTGTTGAGCACGAGCAGCGTGGCCTTTTCATCGACTTCCAGTTCGGCGAGCACGCCGCGGACCGCCGCGATCTGCGCGTCGACCAGCGGGCTCGACGCATCGGCAACGTGCAGCAGGAGATCCGCTTGGCGGGTTTCCTCCAGCGTGGCTTTGAAGCTGGCGATCAGGCGGTGCGGCAGGTCGCGGATGAAGCCGACGGTGTCGCTCAAGAGCACGGGGCCCCACCCCGGCAACCTCCAGCGACGGGTGCGGGTGTCGAGCGTGGCGAAGAGCTTGTCTTCGGCAAGCACGTCGGCACCGGTGAGCCTGTTGAGGAGCGTGCTCTTGCCCGCATTGGTGTAGCCGACGAGAGAGACCGTCAGGTGCTCGTGACGGGCCGCCACCTCCCGTTCGCGGCGGCCGTGGATCGTGGCCAATTCCTCCTTCAGATCGTGGATCCGCTTTTCGACCAGCCGACGATCGACTTCCAGTTGCTTTTCACCAGGACCTCGCATGCCAATGCCCATCTTGAGCCGTGAGAGGTGGGTCCACATCCGCTTGAGCCGCGGCAGCGAGTATTCGAGCTGGGCGAGTTCCACGGCCAGCCGAGCCTCATAGGTGCGGGCCCGGGCGGCGAAGATGTCGAGGATGACCTCCGACCGGTCGAGCACCTTGGTCTTGAGTTCGCGTTCGAGGTTGCGTGTCTGTGCGGGGGAGAGGTCGTTATCGAAGATCACGACGTCAGCGTCGTGATGCTCGACGAGCATCGCGAGTTCGGCGACCTTGCCGCTGCCGAGGTAGGTGGTCTTGTCGGGCCGCTCGCGCCGCTGCGTCATCTCCCCGACGACCTGTGCCCTGGCGGTCTCCGCCAGACCGCGGAGTTCGTCCAGAGGGTGTTGCGGATCGACCGGAGCATCCAGCAGGACGCCCACGACAACCGCCCGTTCGCTCTGCACGCTATTGGATCGCCGCGGTTGTGTCACTCGTCATCCTCGCTGGATTCATGGTCGCCCATCGCATCCGGATCAGCCGCGTTGGCAGTGGCTGCCAGATGGCAGCAGCTTTCCCAGCGGCGGGTATCGAGCAGGCCGTCGGCAACGGCGTGCTTCACGGCACAGTCGATTTCATGGGTGTGGCTGCAGTTAGGAAACCGGCAGAGGTTGGCGAGTGGCCGTAGGTCGCGGAAGGCCGCCGACACCTCTGCTGGCACGATCTCCCAGAGTTGGAACTGCCGCACCCCGGGCGTGTCGACAAACGCACCGCCCGTCACGCCGAGCAGCGAGTGCGGTATCAGCCGCGCCGTCGTCGTGGTGTGACGCCCCTTCTCGTTTTCCCGGCTCACCTCCGCGACCCTCAGGTCGAGGTTCGGATCGAGCGCGTTGAGCAGGGACGATTTTCCAACGCCACTCTGCCCCACGATCGCGGTCAGACGCCCGGCCAGCACGTGCCGCAGCCTTGTGATCCCGACTCCGGTAACGGCGGAGCAGAGCACCGTCGCATAGCCCATCCTCGCATAGACCCCCGCCAGCGGCACCAGGCGTGACGCATCCACAAGATCGATCTTATTGATGCAGATGACGGGCTGGATGCCGGCTGATTCGGCAGCCACCAGCAAACGGTCGATCAGCGACGGCTTGAGATCGGGCATGGCCGCGCTCCCCACGATGATCACCTGATCGACGTTGGCGACGATCACATGGCGGCGGCCGCGGCTTGCGCGGCAGAGCGAGTTGCGTCGCTGCTCGATCGAGTGGATCACGCCGCCGCCGGAATCGTCACGGACCTGAACCCAGTCGCCGGCAGCCACCGGATGCCGCTGTTCGGTAGAGAGTGTCCTCAGCAGTCGCCGGGTGGTGCACCGGACCATTCTTCCGTCGTCATGGCGGACAAAGCTCTCCAGGCCGTACACATGCATCACCCTGCCGCGCCAGGTTGAGCCGGCGATGGGCGATACCGAGAGCCCGTCGCCGGCGAGCGACGGATCGTCGTGAATGATGACCGTCCGCTTTCGGGTGAGTTCTCCCTTCCCGGAGATTCGTTCCGAGAATGCCATGTCGGATGCGTGGTCGGGGTCGGCGGCCACGGCCCGCGTCAGATCTCCGCTCCGTCGGCGCGACGACCTGTTTTTACGGAGGTCGGCTCTGAACTTACGGGGCTTGGGCATGCCCTGATTCTATCAGTCCGGGCTGCCGCCGGCTTTCCGCTTGGGCTGCCGACGGCTTTCAGGGCTCCGCCGCGACTGTTATTGCGGTGGTCGGCCGGCCTTGGGGGAACGGCGGGTTTCCAGCCCGGCCGAGGCCAGCAGAGACCTGCTGAAGATGTCTTGCTGAGGCGCCGAGTAGGCCGAGCCCGTACCGGCACCGTTCGCCGCGGGGTCGTAACACACCTCGTATTCGTGCCGCCCGAACGAGACCTTATCTCCGGGGGAGAGGCGTCCCTCGGTAACCCGCGTGCCATTGACCTTCGTGCCGTTGCTGCTGCCGAGGTCTTTGACGAGCCAGTGTCCGTCGGTGAGGGACAGTTCGCAGTGGCTGCCGGACACGTTTGGAAATCGCAGGACGATATCGGAGCTTTCCCGTCGACCGACGAGGAGCGTCGGCTTGAGCAGGGGGATGGGATCGCCCCCGCCCACCGGGTGCAGTTCGCCGTAGGCCGCTGGTTGAAACCCGTAGGCCGCTGGTTGAGACCCGTAGGCCGCTGGTTGAGACCCGTAGGCCGCTGGTTGAGACCCGTAGGCCGCCGGTTGAGAACCGTAGGCCGCTGGTTCGCCAGGGTGCGGGAAATGCTTTCGGTGCGTCTGGCTGGTGTTTTCGTCGGTCATGATGGCGGGCATGGTGTGGATTGGACTGGCTCGAAGGCTTTTTGAGATTATTCGGAGGTCTTCGGCGATTCTCTTTCAGGAATCTCTTCTACGAGGCTAGTACGAAATTAGGTCACATGTCGTTCGGTCGTCAAGAAAATTGGCTCCGGGAATCGATTTTCGGGCATGGTCGCAACGAATGCCGGGAGACGCGGCGTACACTAGGGGGTGGATTGGAGCGGACCGGGTGATCGCCGGCCGGCGGAAACGCTGGCGGGAGGAAAGTCCGGGCTCCGTAGGGTGCGATGGTGGGTAACGCCCACCGGCCGCGAGGCCAGGGAAAGTGCCACAGAAAACAGACCGCCTGCGGGGTTCGCCCTGCAGGTAAGGGTGAAACGGTGAGGTAAGAGCTCACCAGCAGGCCGGGTGACCGGTCTGGCTCGGTAAACCCCATCGGGAGCAAGGCCAAGCAGGAAGAAGTTCGACGGCGGCGGGCTTCGGCCCGGCGATGATCGGCGCGAAACGGCCCGTTTCGTCACATGCTTCCGGGTCGGCTGCTGGAGGCGTCGGGCAACCGGCGTCCTAGAGAAATGGTCATCGCCCCGCTGTCCTCGGGATCGCGGGGAACAAAACCCGGCTTACAGGTCCGCTCCAGTCCTCTTTATTTGGATTCAGCATTCGGATTCAGCATTTGAATTCAGCTCGACGGCTTCGGCTCGCCCACGCCAGGCTCTTGTCATCCCGGCTGGACATCCCGGGCGACCCGGGGGAGGCCGACGGTGGTCAATTCCCGCCGGCCTTCGCCGTCGATCAATTTCATGAGCTTGGAGATACAGAGGGTGTTGATGCTGATCCGCATCTCATCCGCCTCGGCCTTGAGGGTCTCGTGGAGGGAGCTGGGCATGCGAACCGTGACGACCCGTTGCACATCCCGCTCGGCAGGCCGTTCCCGCTGCCGCTCGCGGAGGTCGTCGAGCATCTCGCGGATGCGGGCGTAGTGCGGGCTGCACTCAAACCGAACCAGGGCCTCAGGCGTGTTGAAGGTCCGCCGCACAATCCCTTCCACCCCGAGCACCTCGCGAAAGAAGACCACCCATTCCGGCGTGATGGAGTGGAGGCGTTCTGCCACCTCCAGGACCGCGGCGGCGGCATGATCCGTGTCTGAGTCGAGGGCTTTAGCTGGCATGGCTGTAGCTGGCATGGGAGTGTTGTCCTTCTTCGTTCCGGATCGGCGGGCAGGTCCACATCGGACTTCGAGCAACTCTTGCATGCCGGTCAAGTGACAGCATGAAGTGCAAGCACCGCAACGACTTACGTCGCATTGACAGAGGGCGACTTATTTACGGGCAGCACTGCCTGCTTTCGCGGCAGCCGGCCGGCTGCGCAGTTCGTAGGCAGTCGCCCTGTTTCGCATTTGCCAAGTGTCCGGCCTGTGGCGACCCCCAAAAAGAGTCGCAAGAGTTCTGGGGCATGAGCCGAAGGACGTAAGCGATGAGGCTTTGCGAGCTGTTTTTCAGCCGTGTTCGAGGTGCCGCACCACGGCGTGGGCAACTGGGATTCCCGTGGCCGCCTCCAGGCCCCGCCATCCGGGCACCGCGTTGACCTCCAGCACCACAGCCTGCCCATCTTTCCCGGGAATGAGGTCGACCCCGGCAACCTCGGTCTCCACCACGCGGGCGGCGACCCGAGCCAGGTCGATCCAGGCCGCAGGTGCGACAAACGCCTCCGGTCGGCCCCCGAGCGAAATATTCGTCCGCCATTCGTCGCCGGCTGCGAGTCTGCGGATGGCGAACGTCTCGGTGCCCACGACCAGGATGCGGACATCCCAGCCGTCGTGCGGCACGAACTCCTGCAGGTAGACCACCGCCCCGCCGGGCCCGGCGGAAGTCGCCGCCTCGATCAGCGGAGCGAGTGACTCGCGGTCTGCAATTCTGATGACCCCGCGGCCCCGCGACCCGAACAACGGCTTCACAACGCAGTCCTGCCCCAGTGACTCCCATGCCGACTCGATGGCCGCGGGCTGCTGGACCACCACGGTCCGGGGCACGGGCAGGCCGGCCGCAGCCATCCGGGCCAGCGAAAGGTATTTGTCGATCGCGATCTCGAGTCCCCGCGGGCTGTTGACCACCCGCATGCCGCGAGCGGCCAGCCGGCCGAGGAGATCCATTCGGAAGACCACTTCCTCGAGGCCACCCCCCGGCATCCCCCGCACGACCACACACTCCGCCGTTTCAATGGCTGACGGCAGAAACCGTTCGTGCAGTCCAATGCCGGTGGTGCCGAGGCCTGGCGACCCTGCCGCCTGTACCTCGGCGGCCAGATCGATCCATCGCACCGCCGTGCCCGCGTGGCCGCGGGCTGCGAGCGCCTCGAGCAGGCGGCCGACATGCCAGCCGGTCGGCTCGCCGATCACGGCCACCCGCAGACCGCCGCCGGCACGCCTCGCCATGGCCATCACTTCCCGGAGCCGATGGCCGGGGCCGGCGGCGTGGTGAACGACGCGTTCACGATCTCGGGGTCGAGCCCGCCGAAGCGGTGCTTTCGCCCGGTGTCGATGTTGATCAGATCGACCAGTGCCGGCGCGAACAGGGCCGGGTCGAGCGCGTAGAAATCGCGGCCCGCCCTCTCGAAGAGCGTATGAAACGGCGTGCCGTAGTCGGTCGAGGCCCGGCTCACCATCCTCGGGCCGATATCGAGCAGGCTCTCGTCGTCACCCGTCACCTCCAGCACGACGTGACCGCCGTAGAGAATGGCGTCGTTGGTGCGGCCAATGGCGAGGAGGTCGTTCTTGTCGGGCACGGGGGCCAGCGGCGCTCGGCCGGAACCCCTGTGGATGCGGCGGAGATCGAAGTCGAGTTCATGCAGTTTGTGCAGTGCGGTTTCCAGCGACCGGGCAATGACCTGCACGGTGCCGGCGGTGCTCGCCGTGCGGGCCACCAGGAGCACGAGCGTGTCGGGGGCCACGCCCGCATCGGCCGCCAGCATCAAGGCGACGTCGTCTGGTGGAAGCTTCGCCGTCTCGAGCAGTCCGACCGCACCATCCGGCCGCTCCCGCATGCCGATGTCGTCGAACAGATCCTCGCGGCCGATCGCCGCCCGGATCGGGCCGCTGGCCATCGCAAAGTAGTTGGGCGTGCTGACTTTCCAGCCTGCATATTGGGAGGCCAGGCAGGCTGCCAGTGGATGTTCGCTCGCGACACCGACGATCGGCCACTCGCAGCCGGGCCAGAGCGGATCGCATGCCGCGGACGAGAGCCCCTGCTGTTCGATCTGCACCCGGCCGAGACCCGCCATTGCGGCCTGCGCAAGTAGCAGGCCCGCCTCGACGCCACCGGCAGCCTTCACGCCGCAGTCGACAATGCGGGCGCCACACGCGGCAGTCTGGCAGGCCACGCCCAGGGCATCCGCCCGGGAAATCAATTCCGCGGCGATCCGCAGGGCACCCGCGTTGAGTTGCATTCCAGAGCCTCGGCGATGAAGAGAAAATCCAGACAAGGAATCCAGACAAGGAATCCAGACAAGGAATCCAGACAAGGAATCCAGACAAGAAAATCCGAAGCTGGATTCGAACCGGTCAGGGATGGAGCCCCGGAAAAAAGCCTGGCCAGGGGATCTCCCCGGTTGGCATCATGCGGTCGCCAACGGCGACCGGCAATGACCCGCGGCCGCGACCGGTATTTCTCCCCGTCCCCGGCCCCGCCCGGCCGCCACGCGGGGCTGACGCCAGTGTGCTTCCCCGGTCTTTTGCGACCTGCGACACTTCTTCTGCCGGCGGTTTCACGCCGGGCCAGCGAGGAGTCTTTCGTGCCAAGCCTGACCGTCGAAAATTACGTCAAGACGATCTACCAGATCGCGGCCAGCCAGGCGGGTCAGCCGGCGAGCACCGGCCAGATCGCCGCCGCGCTCGGCGTGTCCCCCGGCACGGTCACAAGCATGCTCAAGACGCTCGACGCCGCACGGCTCGCGACGCACAAGCCCTATGAAGGGGTGTCGCTCTCGCGGGCCGGCCGCGTGCTTGCACTGCGGATGATCCGGAGGCATCGGCTCATCGAACTCTTTCTGCTCCGCACGCTCGCCATGAGCTGGGATGAGGTCCACGATGAGGCGGAGCACATGGAGCATGCCGTCAGCGACCTGCTTGTCGATCGGATCGACGCCTTTCTCGGGCATCCCGACGTCGATCCACACGGCGACCCGATTCCCCGGGCTGAAGGCCTCACGCTCGAGCCGCCCGCCGAGCCGCCGGCCCGCCCGCTGGCAGAGTGCGCCGCCGGCGTGCGATTTCGGCTGGCCCGCGTGCTCGAACAGTCGTCTGAATTTCTGCGATACCTCACCGACTCCGGCCTCTCCCTGGGGTCGGAAGGGGTGGTCGAGAAGAATCCCGACGGGGCAGGGTTGATGCGGATCAGGTTGGAGGGCCGGGGGCTCTCGCTGGCGCTCGAGGCGGCGGCCAAGCTGCTGGTCACCGAGGACTGATACGGGCTGACAAGGGGTGATACAGGGAATACAGACAGAGAGACGTCGTCTGCTGGGAGCCCGGGACGATTGCAGGCCTAGGTCGCGGACTCCCAGAGAGCCGACTGTCCGAGGCACTCGTCAACCTCGATCCGGAGACAGCCCGTGATCGGACTGCCGGCGGCGGCCATGGCATCGCGGAGTTCCCGACCGATCCAGCCAGCCAGCCACTCGGCGGTCGTGTTTTCAATCGGCAGGAGCTGGCATTCGTCGGCCGGAAACACCCAGCGTCGATCTTTGAACCGCACGGTCACCTCGGGCCGTCCGCTGGTACCGGCTATGGCAGGACC